>ENA-OREN01001569-OREN01001569.1-marine-metagenome-genome-assembly--contig:-NODE-1569-length-26133-cov-3.530550_pt1 | contig 26133 bp, 19 predicted proteins | sample MGYA00248624_ERZ508555 | MGnify/ENA primary metagenome ERZ508555 (study PRJEB26222, sample SAMN06267773) | marine metagenome | isolation source: Saanich Inlet, British Columbia, Canada | place...
CGATTCTACATTTACTCGGCATCAACCACGAACACCTGACCATCTTCCACAATGGCCGAGACGAGCGCCTCACCGATGTTGGCGGCAGCGTTGCCACCGACATTCTCGCGTGATGTTCCTGCGCTGCGTCAGCCTGTTGCTGTTGAGCCTGTCGCTTGGCCAGGCGGAGGAACCGGTGGCCATCGTTGAGCCGCCCATCACCACTGCGGATCGTGACCATTGGGCTTGGCGTCCGCTTGGCCAAGCGGCGATTCCACGAGTCAAGGCGACCGGGCACTTGGCCAACCCGGTCGATCATTTCATTGCCGAAAAACTGGAGGGCAAAAATTTGTCGCTTGCGTCGGAGGCCGACCGCCGCACGCTGATTCGCCGGTTGTACTTCGACCTCCTCGGCCTGCCGCCGACCGCGGAGGCGGTCGTGGAGTTCGAAGCGGATGCCCGACCGGATGCCTACGAGCGGTTGGTTGAGTCGCTGCTCGCGTCGCCGGCTTTCGGTGAGCGTTGGGCACAGCATTGGCTCGATCTTGCGCGCTTCGCCGAGACGGACGGTTTCGAGCACGACAAGGTGCGTCCCAATGCGTGGCGCTACCGAGATTGGCTGATCAGCGCGCTGAACGCCGATCAGTCTTACGACGAATTTGTCCTCCACCAACTCGCCGGCGACGAAGTGTCGCCCGCCGCCGCCTTGGCCACCGGTTTCCTGCTGGCCGGGCAGGACATGCCTGATATCAACTTGACGACCGAGCGACGCCACATGGTGCTCAACGAAATGACCACGACCGTCGGCTCGGTTTTTCTCGGCCTGACCGTCGGCTGCGCGCAGTGCCACGACCACAAGTCGGACCCGGTCAGCCAGGCCGATTTTTATCGGTTGCGCGCGTTCTTCGAGAGCGCCCTGCAATTCAAGGAACAGACACTTGCCCTTGCCGGGGGTGAAGTCAGCGGACGTGTGATGCGCGTCTCGACTGGCAGACCGGTGACGACCCGGTTTGCGGTGCGCGGCGATTTTCGGCGGCTTGGCCAAGTGATGAAACCGGCGGCACCGCGAATCGCCCTTGGCCGGGCCGGGAGCGGCCCCGAGGCTAGCCGCACCGGTCTGGCCAAGTGGATGTCCGGCTCGCGCAACCCGTTGTTTCTTCGATCGGCGGTCAACCGGCTTTGGCAGTTTCACTTTGGCCAACCGCTGGCCGGGACGCCGAACGACTTGGGACGCAACGCCGGAAAGCCAAGCCACCCGGAGTTGCTCGACTGGCTGGCGGCGGAGCTGCCCCGGCGCGGGTGGAGCCTCAAGTCGATGCACCGGCTGCTGCTCACCTCGGCGGCGTACAGGCAGGTGAGCCGGGGGGAGGGCGAGCACTGGGCCAGGCGCCTGGCGGCTGATCCAGGCAACCGGCTTTATTCGCGGATGAACCGGCGTCGGCTCGACGGCGAGTCGCTGCGCGACATGCTACTCACACTCAGCGGCCGGGTGGCACAGCCCGTCGGCGGTCCCGGAGTGCGCCCGCCGCTTCCCCAAGAAATCACCAGTACGCTGCTCAAAAACCAATGGCCGGTCAGCACTGACGAGAAGGATCACCACCGGCGCAGCGTTTACCTGTTCGCCCGGCGTAATCTGCGCTACCCGCTGTTTGAACTGTTCGACCGCCCCGACGGTACGGCGTCTTGCGCCCATCGCAAGGAATCCACCACCGCACCGCAGTCGCTGATCCTGCTCAACTCCGGTTTCTCGCTGGCGATGGCCAAGACCTTGGCCAAGCGTTGCAAAGATGGCGAAACGCCGGTTGGACGGTCCATCCGGCGGATGTACGGCCTGCTGTTCCAGCGCGAGCCAAGCAGGGAGGAGTTGCACCTGGCCAAGCGGTTTCTCGCCGAGCCAAGCGATGGCGAAGTCGAGCCTCTCACACAGTTTGCGCTCGCATTGATCAACCTCAACGAGTTCCTGTTCGTAGATTGACGGGAGCAGTTCGTTTGGAATCCGTAAACCATCCTCGGCCCGTATTGTAGTAGGGACGGTTTTTCAGTACAGTTCGCCTCCCACACGAATAAAAAAATGGATCGAAGTTTTTGTTTTTGTCTTGGCTGGCTGGCTGAATTCGCAGGCTGCTCGACGACACCGAGCGCAAGACATTTGCCGTGCTACAAAAGGTGCTCGCCGAAAAAAAGAAACTCGCACCCGGTTCGATTTAACAAAGTACAAACAGAAATGCTGTACCGATGAAAATCCTGATTTGCATCCCTCATTTTTTTGAAACCGCACCTGCAAACAAGGCGCGTTACCACAGTGAAAGAGAGGATAAGCGTCAGGAAAAAATTCGTGGTTTGGCAAAGTGCATTGGTATTCTACACCTGTTGTTTGGCCGAGCGCACATCGGAGCCAACCATCGGCAGCGCATCTTCGAAGAGGTTCCGAATGAGTGCGCCCACTCAGTTACCGTCAAGGTCGTCACTGTGCCCGAAAAACATCTGCTTAGCGAAATTGGAATCCCCTCAAGGCTTTACGAGCACGTCCCGATCAACGCCGACCCGAGGCACATCGGCTTCGAGACGCACAAGGTCATTCGGAGTCACGCAGGTCAGTACGATTATTATGGCTATCTCGAGGATGATATCGTGATTCACGATCCCCACTTCTTCTGCAAGCTGGATTACTTCAACCGTAATGTTACCAGCGCCGACTCCAAGGCCCTGTTGCAGCCGAATCGCTTCGAGTCGTTCCTCGACACCGACAAGGTGCATAGCGAGTGGGTGTACAAGATTTACCCGGACTACACCTATTCGGACGGACCGGTGGGAGATGTCATCCACACGCTGGATTACCTCGGCGGCAGGGTGCAATTCGAGAGAGCCCGCGCGCCGCACTCGGGGTGTTTCTTCGTCAACGAAGCCCAATTAGCTGCGCTTGACCAAGCGCCTACTTTTGGTTCAATCGAGGGCATCGACGATGGGATGGTATTGGACGCGGCCGCGACGCTGCCAATCGATCAGGCGTTCAACGTTTACAAGTCCACCCAGCGCGATATGAATTTCCTCCAAGTCGAGCACGCCGCTCCAGGATGTTTTGATCAAATGGAAATTGCGAAGGACGGCTCCGTCATTTGGAATCATCCCTGGGACGAGTCCGGGTAATTGCACGGCGGCCAAAATGTGGCTTGGCATGGGTTTGGTGACTTGTCATTTTCCCCCGCTGAATGTTTCGCTTCATCCCACTTTTTCTAGCTGGCGTGGCGCTTGGCCAAGCGCAGGATTTTCAGAAAAAAAAGCCGCCCGCCGACCCGTTCAGTAGGCCGGATTTTCAGGCGTTGGTGCGCAAGGCTGATCCGCTTGACGCAGTTGAAAGCCTGAAGTTGTTCGACGTCCCGGACGGTTTCCGGATGGAGTTGGTCGCCGCCAGTCCGGACATTGGCCAGCCGATGAATCTCGCCTTCGACGAGCGCGGCCGGTTGTGGGTCACGAGCACGCTCGAATACCCGTACCCCGCGCCGCTTGGCCAACGCGGTCACGACACGATCAAGCTCCTCGAGGACACCAACGGCGATGGCGCCTACGACAAGCTCACCACCTTCGCCGATGGCCTGAACATCCCCACCGGGATTTATCCGTACAGGGATGGCGTAGTCGCCTGGAGCATCCCGAACATCTGGTTTTTGCGCGACACCGACGGCGATGGCAGGGCCGACAAGCGGGAGAAACTTTACGGTCCACTTGGCTTCGAGCGCGACACGCACGGCATGCAGTCGTCGTTCACTCGCGGGCTCGACGGCTGGCTGCATCTCACGCACGGTTTCAATAACACGACCACCGTCAACGCCGCTGATGGCTCGAGCATTACGATGAACTCCGGCAACACGTATCGCGTGCAGTTGGACGGCTCAAGCGTGCAGCAGTTCACCTTCGGGCAAGTCAACCCGTTCGGCATGTGCCTCGATTCGTTCGGAAACTTTTACACCGCCGACTGCCACAGCTCGCCGATTTATCAGCTCATTCGCGATGCCTATTACCCGAGCTTCGGCAAGCCGCACGACGGCATGGGCTTTGCGCCCACGGTGATTCGGCACACGCACAACTCAAGCGGCCTGTGCGGCATCGTTTTCAACCAGGACAATCACTGGCCGACGGAATTCCGCGACAACATCTTCGTCGGCAACGTCGTCACCAGCCGCGTCAATCGCGACAGGATCCAGTGGCGCGGCAGCAGCCCGAAAGGCACCAAGCTGCCGGACCTGATTCGCACCCGCGACCCATGGTTCCGGCCGGTCGATTTGCAGTTCGGCCCCGACGGTGCGCTGTACATTGCCGATTTTTACAACCGCATCATCGGTCACTACGAGGTGCGCCTCGATCACCCCGGACGCGACCGCGAGACGGGCCGGATTTGGCGCTTGGTTTACAACGGCCCAAAGGGCGAGCGACTGGCCAAGTCGGTCAATCTCCCCGTCGCGCCGCTTGACCAAGCGATCGCCGAGCTGGCCAGTCCGCTGCTCGCCCGCCGCATGACTGCCACCGACTATCTCGCCGATGACGCCGGCCAGCACGCCGTCGCGCCGCTTGGCCAGGCGATGGCCCGGGCCGGTGCCAAGCCTGAGTTGAAGGCGCACGGCGCGTGGGTACTCCACCGCCTTGGCCAACTGGACGAAGCCACCCAGTTGCGCTTGGCCAACGACAAATCAGAGCTTGTCCGCGTCCACGCCCGGCGGATTGCCGTTGCGCAAAAAAACTGGACGCCAAAAACCACGGCGATGGTGCTGGCAGGCTTGCACGACAGCTCGCCGCAAGTCCGCCGCGCCGCCGCCGATGCCCTCGCGCGGCAGTCGCACGCCGATCACATCCGTCCGCTGCTGACCGCGCTTGGCCAGGCTCCCGCAACTGACGGGCATCTGCGCCACGCGCTGCGGATCGCGCTGCGCAACAACCTTCGCGCCGTCGACGATCCGGCCAGGTTTGCCGACCTCAAAAATGATCCCAAAAATCTCCGCGAATTGATGAGCGTGGCGCTCTCCGTCAACTCGCCGTTCGCCGCCTCGCTGCTCTTGGTCAACCTTCACGATGCCGGGATCGAGCGCGGGCAGTTGACCATTTACCTCCGCCACATCGCCCGCAACGTGCCGCCGGAGGGGCTGAACCGCGTGGCCGCCTTGGTGCAAAAACAGTTCCCCGGCAACCTCGATTTCCAGGCGGAACTGCTGCTCGCCATCAACGACGGCATCGTCCAGCGCGGACTCACTCCCGAGCAGGGTGTGCTCGCTTGGGCGGAAAAACTTGCCGGCGAACTACTCGCCGCCACCGAGGCAGTCGGGACGCACTGGGTTGCCGAGCCGGCCAAGGGTGTGCCGCCGTCGGGCATCCCGTGGATCGCGCAAACGCGCAGCATCCCGGCCAGCACGCCCAAGTGGGAAAACCACCCGCACCCCGATCACCCAACCGCCAGCCCGTGGATTCCGCAGGTGCGCGCCTCCAACGACGGTGTCACCGGTCTTCATTACATCACCAGCCTGCCGCCTGGTGGCGAGTCGCTCACCGGCGTGCTGCGTTCGGTGCCGTTTGCGATGCCGGCCGAGCTGACATTTTTCATCAACGGCCACCGCGGCTTCCCCAACGATCCCGCGCATGAGAAGAATTTTGTGCGACTCGTCGATGCCAAGACCGGCGGCGAACTGCATCGGGTGTATCCGCCGCGCAACGACACTGGTGTGCCGGTGCGCTGGCGACTCGACCGGCCACGCGAGGTGTTCGTCGAGGTCGTTGATGGCGACACCGGCGCGGCCTTCGCATGGCTCGGCGTGGCGCGGTTCAGCGTCAGTCTCGAGATGTTCCGACACGTCGATTTTCTCAGCAGCGCTGCGCCCGGCGGCGAACGCTTGACAGGTGTGCTGTGCTCCCGAGAATTTGCCGTTCCGAGTCGGTTGCGTTTTCTGCTCGCCGGCCATGGAAGCCACCCCGGCAAGCCGCCAAACCAAAAAAAATACGTTCAACTCGTCGAAGCCGTGACTGGCCGCATCCTGCAAAAAACCGGGTGCTCCAGCGGCGAGACCGCGCAGGAAATCGTGTGGGACTTGTCGGCGTTTACAGGTCGTCGCGCGCGCTTCGAGATCGTCGATCGCGACACGAGGGGCGGATTCGCCTGGGTGGCGGCGGGTGGATTCGAGCCGGACATCGCCCCGCTGCCCACGATGGCGCCGCGCTACTTGGCCAAGCGCCAGCTCGCCGCCGCGCAGATTGCCCGCGACCTGAAATTGACGACGGTGCTCGATGCCGCCACGGGCTTGGCCACCGATCCGATTGCCGCCACTGCGGCGCGTGAGGTGGCGGTTTCAGCCATTCTGGGTAACGGCAACGCGGACCAGCAAGCCAGCGTCGCATCGATCCTCGAGGACGGCGGCCAGCCAAGGTCGCTGCGTCTGGCCGTGGCCAATGGCGGGGCACATTTGCCGGTCGTTCGCTCTCGCTTGGCCAAGGCGATTGGCCAAGCGCCGGCCGACCTGCAACTGCAGTTTGCCCTTGCGCTGGTCAGAAACCGGCTCGGGGCCAAGGCGCTGCTTGGTATAGTGAAAAGCGGGCAGGCACCGGCTGGGTTGCTGCTGGATCCGCAGATAAAAAGCAGTTTCCCGAAGGCCGCTGCCCAGCGCGTGGCGGCGCTCACCGCCGACTTGCCCAAGCCGACCGCCGACCGCGAACGACTCATCGCCGAGCGCGTGGCGGCGTTTCGCGAGACGGGTGGTGACGCGGCAAGTGGCCGGACGACCTTCGCCACCTACTGCGCGGCCTGCCACCAAAAGGGAGGGGAGGGCGGAAACATCGGCCCGCAACTCGACGGCGCCGGCAACAGGGGCGTCGAGCGGTTGGTGGAGGACATTCTCGACCCGAACCGCAACGTCGATGTGGCGTTCCGCTACTCGATTGTGAAACTAAAAAAAGGGCAGACGGTGCTCGGGCTGAAGCGGCGCGAGGTCGGCGAATCGATCGTCTTCGCCGACTTGGCCGGCGCGGAGAGCAGCATCGCGAAGGCCGACATCACGTCGCAGGAACAAACAACCCGCTCCCTCATGCCCGAGGCCATCGGTCAAGCGATCCCTCGCGCTGACTTCAGCCACTTGCTGGAGTTTTTATTCGCGAAATAACCCGCGAGTTTTGTTTTGGGGGCGGTTTAGAAATCGAGGCCGGTGATTTGGGTGTAGGCTTCGATGTATTTTTCGCTGGTTTTTTGGACGATGTCTTCGGGAAGTTCGGGGCCGGGCGGGTTTTTGTCCCAGTCGAGGGTCTCGAGGTAGTCGCGGACGAATTGCTTGTCGAAGCTGGGCTGGCTTTTGCCGGGGGCGTAGAGGTCGGCCGGCCAGAAGCGGGAGGAGTCGGGCGTGAGCACCTCGTCGATCAGGATGAGTTCGCCGTCGAATAAGCCGAACTCGAACTTGGTGTCGGCGATGATGATGCCTTTTTTGGCGGCGTGATCCCGGCCGCGTTGGTACAACTCGATGCTCAGTTCGCGGGCTTGTTCGACGATGTCTCTGCCGACGATTTCGACGGCTTGTTCGAAACTGATGTTCTCATCGTGTCCCTCCTCGGCCTTGGTGGCGGGGGTGAAGATCGGCTCGGGGAGTTGCGAGGAATTCTCGAGGCCGTCCGGCAATTCGATGCCGCAGACGGTTTTTTGTTTTTGGTATTCTTTCCAGCCGGAACCGGCGAGGTAGCCGCGGACGACGCACTCGATGGCGAGCGGCTGGGCTTTTTTCACGACCATTGCGCGGCGGCCGATTTGCGCGGCGTAGTCGCGGACGGCCTCGGGCAGCGGCTCATCGGCCCCGGCGAGAAGATGGTTCGGGACGACGTCGCTGAATTGGGCAAACCAAAAGTGTGAGAACATCGTCAGCACTTCGCCCTTGAGCGGGATGCCGTTGGGCATCACGACGTCGTAGGCGCTGATGCGGTCGCTGGCGACCATCAGGAGGCGGTCGCCGAGATCGAACATTTCGCGGACTTTGCCGCTGCGAACCTTGGAGACGCCGGGGAGATCGAGTTGTAGCAGAGTGTTGCCTGTCATGGGCGCGGATGATGCCGGTAACCGGCTGATTTTCAAGCCGATGTTATTCACAGCCAAGCGGTGTCAGGGCTGGGCGGCGACGGGTGAGGATTCCGGCTGGAAGGCGACGCGTTGGGCATCACCCCAAAGGCTCTCGAGGTCGTAGTGTTTTCGGAATTCGTCGTTCATCACGTGGACGAGGACATCGAAAAAATCGAGCACGACCCAAGGGGTCGTCCGCGCGCCCTCGGTGGAGAAGGGTCGGACGTTGTGTTTCTCCTTCAAACTCTCGGTGATCTCATCGACGATAGCACGCAAGTGCGGTTCGTTGGCACCGGTGACGATGACAAAGTAGTCGGCCACAGAGGAGAGTTCCCGGAGATTCAGCAGGGTGATGTTCTCGGCTTTCTTGTTGTCGGCAAGCCGGGCGCAGGTGAGAGCGAGCTCTTTGGATTCCATAAACGCGGGGTGGCGGAACCAAGCGCTTGGCCAAGGGCCGCCACGTGGCCGGAGGCTAACGCACGGCTTGTTTTTGTAAACCGCAAATTGGCCAAGCGCCAATTCCGCCGGGCATCTCTGGCTTAATTGCCCTCGGCTTTGAATTCTTGACCCGTTTTGCCGCCGTGTTTGCGCAGGAGGTCGGCGATTTTGTCATTTAAGTGTGACATCCAGAGGTGTGTTGCCAAACTTGTCCCTAATATTGACATTGGCTCCGTTGCTCAGAAGTAATGACACGGTTTCTTTTTGATCATTATGTGCAGCACGATACAAGGCAGTCAGCCCCTCCTTGTCTGTTACATCGACATCCATTCCATCCGCCAGCAGTCGTTTGATTAGTTTGGTGTTACCACGCGTTGCCGCGTCCCAATTTTCCCCTGATGCCGCTTTCCATTCAGTCGGCTTGTTTTTTTTGGCGACAGGCTCAACAGGTTTAACATCCGGCACTGGCGGTGCCGGGGCGGTGGGTTTTACGGGTGTTGCCTCCGGCACTGGTTGCACTGGCGCTAGGGTCACGGGTTCGCGGGGTTCCACCGACGTTTTGCTGGCCGACTCCTGGGTGGGCTGCGCGCCGCACCCGGTCAGCAGCGCGGTTGCGAAGGTTGTAACGACCAGTTTTTTCATGGCACGGCACCGGTTGTCGCATTTGGGACGGTTTTCAAGGCGTTTTTCACCCAGAGGTAACTAAACAATCTCGCTGAGGGAAACCGCGCGGTGTTCCTCGGCGCTGCGGTAGGCGGCCTCGACCAGGGCCATGGTCTTGAGGTTGTCGCGGCCGCCGATGGCCGGTTCCTCGCCGGTCTCGAGCGCGATGAGAAGCTGGGCCATGGGGCCGATGAACGCGTCGGGGAACCAGCTTTCGTCCCAGGTCGGCGAGTGAAAACCGGAGTCGCCCTTGGTTGCGTAGGTGATTGTCGATGGGGTGGTGTAAGGATCCTGACACCAGCCGATGTTGCCCTTGGCCAAGCCGTCGAGGCCCTCGATGCGCCACTCGATTCCGATGTCGGCCGGGGCACCTTCACGGGCGGGGCCGGTCCAAGTGTCGTCGATGGCGATGGCGCGGAGGCCGTCGGCGTATTCGAGAATGTAACTGGCAATGCCGTCGCTGTGCGGGAACTGCGTACGCGGATCGGTGCGGACGGTGCAGTAAATCCGCTCGGGATCGCCGAACCAGTAGCGGAACGTGTCCATGTGGTGGATGGACATGATACGCAGCGTGACCCAGCCTTGGCGTTCCTGCCATGGCATCCAGTGCGGGATGCCGCGCATGTCGATGGTGGCCAAGACCGGCTCGCCGATGGTGCCGTTGGTCAGGAGCGTTTTGCCGGCACGCACCGACTGGTCGTAGCGCATGTTTTGGTTCACGGCCAACACGATGCCGGCCTGTTCGCAGGCCTCGACGGCGGCGACAGCCTCGGCGTAATTCGCGCCGAGCGGCTTCTGCGCGAGGATGCCTTTGGCCGTGCCGCGTGCGCAGGCGGCTTGGATGATTTCGAGTTGGTTGTCCGGAGGCACGGCGAGGTCGAGCACCTCGATCGACTCGTCATCGAGCAACTGTTCGATCGAGTCGTGAACGGTTGGGATGTCGTGCTGCCCGGCGCACTTGGCTGCGTTGGCTTGTGTGCGGGAGGCGATGGCGACCGGGTTGAAGCCGGCTTTTCCGTAGGCGGTCAGGTGGCAGTCGTTCATGATGAAGCCGCTGCCAATGCAGCCGATACGCCAAACCCGGCGCTCGGGAAGGGGAGAGTGAATGTTTAAATCCATTTTGGTTTAAATCCTAATTTCGAAATCCGAAACGGGTTCGATTGTAATGTTTGGGTCATTTGAAATTCGAATTTTTTTAGGATTTGGGATTTCATCCCTTACCGGTGCCAACCGTCTCGTCGTTGGCGGGATCCCAAAACTCAGTGCCTGACTCGAACAATTTTGAACCCATTTCCTTGATGGTACTATCGGGGAGTTTCTCCAGTCGTTCGTAAAATGGATGGTGCGATTTTTTGTACGGATTATTGTGTCTCGTGTTGTAGCAGCAGAGCAGCGACCAGCGGGGAGTCTCGGAGGTGTTCTGGTCGGAGCGATGGAGGGTGTTGCTGTGGAAGAACAACACGTCGCCCGGATCGAGTTCCACATAAACGGTTTCTAACATCTTGACCGCCTCGGCCACGCGCTCGGGGTCGGCGCCGGTCTGGTCACCAAAACGGCCGTGCTCGATGCGGCCCATCTTGTGTGAACCTTTGAGCACCTGCATGCAGCCGTTGGCTCTGGTGTTGGGATCGATCGCGATGAACGCCGAGGCCAAGTCCGGATAAAGGCAGCCGTTTTGATACCAATAGCCGTAGTCCTGATGCCACGACCACGCGCCGCCGGTGCGCGGGCGCTTGATGCTCATCTTGCTGTGATAATGGTACACCTCGCCTTCAAGCAGTTGCTCCATGGCGTTGACGATGCGTTCGCAGCGGGCGATCGAGCCCCATAAATCCTCTCCCGCCTTGTTCCAGAGCACGAGTTGAGCCTTGCCACCTTCGCCGTCCTCGAGGTCGTATGCGTGTTCCTCGAACGATTGGTCGGCCTTGGCTGCGGCGTGGAGAATCCTGGCTTCCTCGGAATCAAACAGGCCGGGCACGATGAGGTAGCCTTCCTCCCGGAACACGTTGATCTGGGCAGTGGAAAGATTGGTGGACATTGAGAATTTGGTTGCGGGTGAGTCTTACAACCGAAGTCCCCAAAGTCAAAGGGGGATTGGAGATGTTGGGTCGGCGGGTTTCGCCGGTGTGCAATGTCAGTCGTGATCCTTGGTGGTAACAGGCTTCTTGTTGCCCTGTTGGTAGGTTGCCGAGCTGCCGCTTGGCTTAGCCGGGGGAGCAGGGACGGGACGAGTGTAAAGGTATTGAAGGAGGTTGGTGGCTGACTTCGGGCCGGTTTCCACGCGAATCTCGACGACGGGCCGGGGGAGTTGGCCGGAGTTCATGTAGAACTCGCGCAAGGCATCGGCCTGGGTTTTGCGGCGGTCGGCGTTCAGCGAGTTGAGCCTGTAGTCTTCGAAGAATTTTTGCAGTGGATCAAGCTTTGTTGGCTCGACGGGAACGTCCTCGTGCTCGGCCGGCTTCACGTAGTCCTGGAGCACCGTGCTTGCGGCCACGGTTCTGTTGAAGTCCGGTTCGGGGTCGCCGGTGATGGAGATGGGCGGGAGCGGGCGTATCCGCGGCTTGTGCGGGCGTGTGATGCGGAAAGCGGTGTTTCGACTGTTCGCCAGCTTGCGGATGTACTGCGTCGCGTCGGCGATTTCCCCGGCAGAAAACTCCCCGGCGGCTTGGTCCAGTTGGGTGATGGAGCGGTGGATGTCCCTTATTTCAGATTTGCTCCCCGTCACTAGGACGATGTTGGCTTCCTTCACTGGTACGATTTTCACATCGGAGTTGCTGTAGAGCGACTGCATTTGTGCGGCCATCTCCTTGGCGCTGGCGTGGGCCAGTTTGATTGCAGTGTTCTCCATCGTGGCGCTGGGTATCTTGAGCTCTTTGCCAACGGTAATTTTTGACGGATTCAAACGCTCGCCATGGGTTCCCTGCACACGGATCGGCTGCTTGCGGGTTTTTTTCCTGCTCGTTTTTCCGTCAAACCAGTTCAGCGGGTTCACTCGCTGCCGCCAAGTCGCTTTCCGTATCACGGGCGTCTTCCGGCTGAACCAATTCAGTGGGCTCGCCTTTTGCTGCCAAGTTGACTCTTTTCCCCCCGCCCGCTCCTCGGCGTTTTTTCTGGCTTCAGTGTAAAAACCATTCGGCAATTCGGCTTCGAGTTCCTCTTCGCTGACAACCCCCTCGGGAAGAAGCGCTTTGTTGGCGATCAAAAAATCACGATCGTTGGGGTCAGCTTGGGTGAGCAGTTCGCGGATGCCATCGATTTCACTCTTTGGCCCGACTACAATCACCCCGTTGGCCAAGCGGCTCGGCTCCACGACACTGAAAGCGTTATCGCGGCCGTAGGCGTCGTCCAGCATCCGTCTCACGTCGCCCGCTGTGAGGCGGTTCAGCGGAATCACCATACGGCCCATTGGCGCATGGGGCGCCGCTTCCGCCGGCTCCGAGGCGGCCGCCTTGTTGCTCTTGAAAATGCGGGGAAGATAACCCTTGCGGGCCTGCACGTCGATGGACGCGCGAAGAATCAGCAACCCCGCGAGGGCGGCTCGGATGGATCTATGCCAGTAGGTTGGCTTCATTTCGTGCTAAAAAGTGACTTTAGTCTATGCCCAGTCTTCCGGTTGTCAAACCGCCGGGCAGGTTTGTCGATGCCGTTTTCGGCTATAAAAAACCGGCATTTCCCGAGCAAACGCCATGCCAACGCTTGGCCAAGCGCAAGTGTGACAGGTCACACTTTTTTTTGGTAGAGTCGCCGAGGCGTAAATGAACGACACAACTTGCAGATGGCTCTATCGACTTTTCCCGGCACTGGCTTTCACTCTTGCCGCATGCATGACGGATGCCGGTGAGGTTCGGTTCAATCGCGACATCCGCCCGATTCTCTCGGACAAATGTTTCAAGTGCCATGGGCCGGATGCCAACCATCGCAAGGCCGAGTTGCGATTGGACACCCTCGAGGGCGCGCTGGCTGATCTCGGCGATTATGCGGCGGTGGTACCCGGCGCCCCGGACAAGAGCAAGTTGATAGCCCGCATCACCACCGGCGACGAGGACGACGTGATGCCGCCGCCCGATACCGGCAAGACACTCAGCAACGACGAAAAAAAACTGTTACGCGACTGGATCGCCCAAGGCGGCGAGTACGAAGCGCACTGGGCCTACATCCCGCCCAAGCGCACGCCGATGCCAAGTGTCAGCGACCGCGCTTGGCCAACCGGTGCGATCGACCGGTTCATCCTCGCGCGGATCGAGAGTGCAAACCTCTCGCCGTCTCCCCAAGCCGATGCGGCCACCTTGGCGCGCCGATTGCACTTCGACCTCACCGGCCTGCCGCCGTCGCCCCGCTTGGCCAAGCGCCTGGCAAAGTTGCCGGAAGTGTATGCACGAGTGGTGGACGAGTTGTTGGCGTCGCCGCGGTTCGGCGAGCGCTTGGCCACGTATTGGCTCGACCTCGTCCGTTACGCCGACACCGTCGGCTACCACGGCGATCAGGATCACGCGATTACCCCGTACCGCGACTGGATCATCAAGGCGTTCAACGACAACCTGCCGTTCGACCAGTTCACCGCCGAGCAACTCGCCGGCGACCTGCTGCCCAACGCGACGATGAACCAAAAAATTGCCAGCGGATACAATCGCCTGTTGCAGACCTCGCACGAGGGCGGTGTGCAAAAAAAGGAGTACCTCGCCAAGTACTCGGCCGACCGCGTGCGCAATGTTTCCAACGCCTGGCTCGGGGCAACGATGGGCTGCAGCGAGTGCCACGATCACAAGTTCGACCCCTTCACACAGAAGGATTTTTACAGCTTGGCGGCGTTTTTTGCAGATGTGAACGACGACAAGACCTTCAGCGGCACAAACACGCTCCCCACCAAGCGCGAGCCGGAGTTGCAGGTCGTCTCGCCGCTGGATGTCGCGCAGGCCAAGCTCACGCGCACTATGGTCACCGGCCGGATCAAGCCGCGCACGATCCGCGTGCTGCCTCGCGGCAACTGGATGGATGACTCCGGCGAAATCGTCGAGCCGGCCGTGCCGCACTTCCTGCCTGTGTTGAAAAACGTGAACCGCGCGAACCGGCTCCACTTGGCCGAGTGGCTGACGTCCGCCGACAACCCGCTGACGGCGCGCGTGTTCGTGAACCGCCTCTGGTATCTCCTTTTCGGTTCCGGCCTTTCGAGCACGCTCGATGACACCGGCTCACAGGGCGAGTGGCCAACGCATCCCGGGTTGCTCGACTGGCTTGCCGTCGAGTTCGTCGAGAGCGGCTGGGACGTCAAGCACATCGTCCGACTCATCGTCACCTCCAGCGCATATCGCCAGTCGTCACTCGTCAGTCCGCAGTTGCGCGAACACGATCCGGAGAACCGGCTGTTCATGAGGCAGGGTCGCTTCCGGCTGCAGGCCGAGACCATCCGCGACAACGCACTGGCAGTCGGTGGCCTGTTGAACGACCAGATGGGCGGCAAGGTAGCCAAGCCGTACCAGCCGGCCGGCTACTACTCTCCGATGAATTTTCCCAAGCGCAAGTACTCAGCCGACATGAATGCCAACCAGTACCGGCGCGGCGTGTACGTGCATTGGCAGCGACAGTTTTTGCACCCGATGTTGCGCGCGTTCGACGCGCCAACGCGCGAGGAGTGCACTGCGCAGCGCCCGGTCAGCAACACGCCGCTGGCCGCGCTCACGCTGATGAACGATCCTACATTTGTCGAGGCGGCCAAGGGCTTCGCACTTCGCATCCTAAACGAGGCCGGGGCCACCGATCAGCAGCGCCTGGCTTGGGCGTGGCAAACAGCGCTCGGCAGAGAACCGAGCGGCAAGGAACTAAACGTGGCCAGGGCGTTCCTCGGCGAAACACGCAAACGCTATCAAGGCGACGCGATGGCAGCCGACAAGTTGCTCGCCGTCGGGATGCTGAAACTGCCCGTCGGCATGGCCAAGCCGGAGACCGCTGCGTGGACTGTGCTTGGCCAGACGCTGCTGAACCTCAGCGAAACCATCACGCGAAACTGACATGCAACTTTCTCTGCAACAAATAGATACACTGACAAACCGCCGCTCGTTCCTGAGCCGCACATCGCTTGGCTTGGGTGCCACCGCCTTGGCTAGCTTGGCCAATCCGAACTGGCTCAGCGCAGCGAGCGAACCCAAATCCGTCGGCGCTTTGCCGGGGCTGCCGCATCTTGCGGCCAAGGCCAAGCGGGTGATTTTTCTCTGCATGGCCGGCGGGCCGTCCCACTTGGAGACGTTCGATTACAAGCCGGAACTGGCGCGACTGGACGGCCAGCCGATGCCGGAGTCGTTCACAAAAGGCCAGCCGATAGCCCAGTTGCAAAACACAAAACTCAAGTGCCTCGGCCCGTTGTTTCCTTTTCGCCGTCACGGGCAGTCGGGCCAGCAGATTTCGGATATGCTGCCCGGCATTGCCGGCATCGCCGATGACATCGCGATCGTGCGCTCGATGCACACCGAGCAGATCAACCACGACCCGGCGCACACGGTGATGAATACCGGCACGTCCATCTCCGGCCGGCCGAGCATGGGCGCTTGGGTGACTTACGGATTGGGCTCGATGAACGAGGACTTGCCGGGGTTCGTCGTGCTGACTAGCGAGGGCGGCCGCAACCCGCAGCCGATCTCGTCGCGACAATGGGGTGCCGGTTTTTTGCCGAGCCGTCACCAGGGTGTTCAGTTTTTCTCCCAGGGCGACCCGGTGCACTATGTCCGGTCCGCGCCCGGAGTGAACCGCGAACAGCAGCGCGGCTTCGTCGAGACGCTCGGCAAACTCAATCGCCTGCGCAACGAGCGGGTCGCCAACCCGGAGATCGACACGCGCATCGCCCAGTACGAGTTGGCGTTTCGCATGCAGGCCAGCGTGCCGGAGTTGATGGACTTTTCCGGCGAGCCGCAGCACGTGCTCGATGCCTACGGTGTCAAGGGGATGGACGGATCGTTCGCCGCCAATTGTCTGCTCGCCCGGCGGTTAGCTGAGCGGGGCACGCGCTTCATTCACCTGTACCATCGCGGTTGGGATCACCACGGCGACCTGGAGCGATACATGAAAATTTGCTGCGGCCTCTGCGACCACCCAAGCGCGACACTGGTGAAGGATTTGAAAGCGCGCGGCATGCTTGATGACACGCTGGTGATCTGGGGCGGCGAGTTCGGCCGGACACCGATGTTTCAGGGGAAAGGCTCCGCGGCCGGCCGGGATCACCATATTCGGGCTTTTTCGATGTGGCTCGCCGGGGGCGGAATCAAGGGGGGCATCACCCACGGCGAGACGGATGAACTGGGATATAACGCCACCAAGGATCGAGTTCATGTGCGGGATCTTCACGCAACCATGCTTCATCTTCTAGGCATTGATTCTCAGGTGTTTACGTATCGTTTTCAGGGATTGGATGCCCGGTTGACGGGCGTTGAGAACGTGGCTCACGTCATCAAATCTATCGTCGCCTAGTCGTCCGACTTTGGCCAAGCGCTTGGCCAAGCGGGAGTTAACACTGTTGGCAGGACTGTTTTTTTTAAAAAATCGGCTTGACGGAGCGGTGGCTTGGGCGTATGGATATCCCTTCAGCGATCGATCGGCATAACCCTCCGCTTATGAAGCCTTCCGACAATGAAAAAAGCACCGTCACCAAGCGGGATTTGGCGACTCGGGTGCGACTCGCGCTCAAGCCGGATATCAAGCTTCATCAGGCTCAAGTCGCGGAAGTCATTTCCCAGACGCTTGATGCCATTCGCGATGCCTTGGTCGATGGCAGCACGGTGGAGTTGCGCAACTTCGGTGTGTTCAAAATTGAGGTTCGCCAGGCACGCGTCGGGCGGAACCCCAAGAATCCAAGTGTTGATATCAGTATCCCTGAGCGCAAAGTTGTGAAGTTCCGCTCGGGCAAGGAGATGAAGAATCAGTTGTGCACTTCTCCAATCGCAACCGAAGATCCAACGGCCCAGGAACAGGGCGCTGGCTAAAGTCAAGAGTAACGCTCAGGGCTTTTCGTTGGCGGCCCGAATTGCTTCAAGTTCCTCCCAACGCGCATAAAGCTTGGCACCCCGTTTTTTTGCAGCCTCCAGTTCACTGGTCAGTTCACCGGTGTTCGCACTGTGCTTCGAGTGAAACTCCGGGTCGGCGAACAGGCACTCGATCCGGGCAACTGCCTCTTCAGCCTTGAGGATCGCCGCCTCCATGCCCTCGAGTTCGTTCTTCTCTTTCCAAGTCATCTTGCGTGGCTTGGCCTCGGTTGCGCGGCTTGGGTCGGCTTTGGCTTGGGTGGCTACGGATCGCTTGGCCAAGCGCGTTTTTCGCTCGGCAAGTTTTTCGCGGTAATACTCGTAGTCGCCCTCGTTGTAAACAACCTGTCCGTCGCCCTCAAATGCGATGATGCCAGTGCAGACCCGGTTGAGAAAATAGCGGTCGTGACTCACCACCAACACGCAGCCGGAGAATGCCAGCAGCGCCTCCTCTAGCAATCGGAGCGTCGGCAGATCGAGGTCGTTGGTTGGCTCGTCCATGATCAGAAAGTTGCCACCGTTCTTGAGAATGCGCGCCAAAAGCAGCCGACTTTTCTCGCCGCCGGACAGGCTCTTGACCTTCATGTTGATCCGCCGAGGATCAAATCCGAACCGCTGCAAGTACGCCCGAATCGCCAGCTTGCCGTTGCCGAACGGGATCGTGTCCGCGCCTTCGGCGACCTCCTGCAGCAGCGTCTTTTCCGGGTCGAGCTGCACCCGTTCCTGATCCACGTAGTTGAACTGGGTCAGCACGCCGGTTTTTTGGCTGCCGCCGGTCGGGGCCAACTGGTTCAGCACAATCCTGAGCAGGCTTGTTTTACCCAGGCCGTTACGGCCACAAATGCCGATGCGCATGCCGGCCTCAAACTTGAAGTCGAACCGCTCAATCAACTCCCTGCCGCCCAGTTCGAGTCTGACGTTGATCAGGTCCACCACGCGGTTGGCCAACTGTCCCGGCGGCGGGATGATCAAATCCATCGACAACTCCTTGTCCGAACCTTGCGTGTTTTTGATTGAGTGAAACTTGTCCACCCGAAACTTGGCCTTGGTCGTGCGTGCCTTCGGGCCGCGGCGAATCCAGTCCAGTTCGCGGCGCAGGAAACGCTTTCGCTTCAACTCAGTTGCTTGCTCGTTTTCCATCCGGGCGAGATTCGACTCGAGGTAGTCGGAGTAGTTGCCCTTGTGCGTGTGAAAACGGCCGGCCTGCAACTCAACGATGTGGTTGCAGATTTCATCGAGGAAATACCGATCGTGCGTGGCGACGAGAAATGCGCCGCGAAACTTTTTCAGGTACTGCGCCATCCACTCGATCGAGTCGGTGTCGAGATGATTGGTCGGCTCGTCGAGAATCAGCAGATCGGGATTGGAGACGATCGAGCGACAAAGGGCTACCCGCCGCTTTTCGCCGCCGGACAACGTGCCCATCAACCGGTCCGCAGCGGGAGTGTTCAAATGCATCATCGCCGTCTCGATGCGTGTCTCGATGTTCCACGCATCGGCGGCGGCGATTTGCTGCTCCAGCTCGGTCTGCCGGTTCGAGTCGGCTGGCAGCGACTCGTACTCGTCGAGCAGCTTAAATTGATGCGCCGCCCCGTCGCGGATCGTGTTGAGCACGGAGACGCCGTCGGCAGCCTCGAGCCCCTGCGGCAGATAACCGATCCCCAAGCCGGAGCGCGGAGTGACTTTACCATCATCAGCTTGCGTGATGCCAGCGAGAATTTTAAGAAATGTCGACTTGCCGCAGCCGTTGCGCCCGACCATCCCCAAGTGATCGTCATCTCGGATTGTCAACGACGCCGACTTGAGTACCTCGTGGTCGTTGAACCGAACCTTGAGTTCGGAGGCGTCGAGCAATGTGATGCGTGATGTTTGTGACATCGTGGATGATTTGTAGCGCTTGGCCAAGCGAGGCGCAGCGGATTAAGATTCCTTTTGGTCCGGCGGAACCTTCGAGAGATTTAGTACGCCGTTGTTTTGCTCAAAGTAACTTGCGGCCCAGCCACTTGCGAAAAGCAGCACCGGGTTGCGCTCCGAATCCCAGCCAAACCGTGAGCCGGTCGGTGGCGAAAGCTTGTCCATCTCCTCCTCGCTGAACTCCGCCGGCAGCCAGCGCATGACCTGCCACGGCGCGGGCTCGAGCCGCGAGACGGCGTTGTACTCGCTCTCGAGCCGGAACTGCACCACGTCAAACTGCAACGGCCCCACCGCCGCCAACACCGGCACGGCGATCGTGCTGCCCTTCAGGCTCAGGCACTGGATCGCGCCCTCCTGCAGCAACTGCTCCACCCCCTGCCGGAACTGCTTGAACTTGCCGGTGTCGCTGTTGTGCAAATACGAAAAACTCTCCGGCGTGAAGCGCGGGATTTCGTGAAAGCTTGTCGCCTTGTCCGTGCTCAGTGTGTCGCCGATGCCGAAGTCCGCATGGCCCACCAAGCCGATGATGTCGCCGGGGAACGCCTCGTTCACCGTCTCGCGTTCCTTGCCGAACAACCGATGCGAACTGGCCAAGCGCACCTTCTTTCCGGTGCGTGAATGATACACCATCATGTCGCGCTCAAATTTTCCGGAGCAAATGCGAATGTACGCGATGCGGTCGCGATGCTTCGGATCCATGTTCGCCTGGATTTTAAAAATGAAGCCGGAAAACTGCTCGTCGCTTGGCTGGATGAATTTACCGGCGGACGGACGGCCCTGCGGCGGCGGCGCGTGGTGCAGAAATCCTTTGAGGATCAACTCGACGCCAAAATTATTCATCGCACTGCCAAAGAACACCGGGGTCGTGCGGCCGGCGAGAATCTCGTCGCGATCAAACTCCGCACCGGCGATGTCGAGCATCTGAAGTTCCTCCGTGACCTTGGCCAAGGTTTCCCCCGGCACGCGCTCTTTCACGAAGTCGTCCGAGATGTCGCCGACCTCGACCGGTGCCATGTACGCGCCGCCGGTCGTGCGCTCAAACAAATGCACCTGCTTGGCCAAGCGATCGAACACGCCCTTGAAATCCGCGCCGTCGCCGATCGGCCAGTTCACCGGAAACGGCTTGAGTTGGAGCACGCTTTCGATTTCGTCCAGCAACTCGATCGCGCCTTTCGACGGCCGGTCGCATTTGTTGATAAACGTGAAGATCGGCACGCCGCGCTGGCGGCAGACCTCGAACAACTTCCGCGTCTGCGCCTCTATGCCCTTGGCGGCGTCGAGCACCATCACCACCGCGTCCACGGCGGTGAGTACGCGGTAAGTGTCTTCGGAGAAATCCTTGTGCCCCGGAGTGTCGAGCAGGTTTATCTGAAACCCTTGATAATCGAATTGCAGCACCGTCGAGCTGACCGAGATGCCGCGCTTGCGCTCCAATTCCATCCAGTCCGACGTCGTCGCACGCTGGTTTTTGCGGGAACGCACCGATCCCGCCAACTGCACCGCACCACCGTAAAGAAGCATCTTTTCGGTGAGGGTGGTTTTACCGGCGTCCGGATGGGAAATGATGGCGAACGTGCGCCGTCGGCTGATCTCTTTCTGCATGGTTAGAAAACCAGAAGGCCGCGGACTGTACCAAAAGCCGAAAGAGCAACAAGAACAATGCCCAGCGGCACAAGGTCAATTCAACAAGCGCAGGAACTATTCGCAGCGAGTTGTTTTTTTAAGAAACCGCGAATGAACGCGAATGGACGCCAATTTCAAACAACTGCTCGTCGAGAACGGTGTGTGTGCTCTCCACCTGCAACACCCTCCCCCAGCGGGAAAGGGCAGGGGAGAAGGAGAAAAAAAATGACATTCGAAAAAACTCTAAACAAGTATTAAAAAGTATTTTAGTGTATTATGTTGACATCAAAGACCATTATGTGGTCTTTCTCCTTCGTTGAATTATGATTGAAGTGGATGATTTCAAGGCGTTCGATGCCCACGAAGTGGCCGAGATGCTCTGCCTCAAGTACCGGACGGTGACGCGCTACATCCAAGCCGGCCAAATCCGCGCCCGGAAAATCGGCAAAAAGTATTTTGTCACCGAGCAAGACGTAAAAGCTTTCATCCTCGCCCAAGAAACCAACGTTGAAACAGTCAAAACCGAAGAAAACGACCCGTACAGCGGCGCAATTCGAGAAGATTAACGATAAAGTTATTCTTTTGCCGTAATGTCGGCGAGCCAAGCGAAATATTTTTGGCTACCGGCGGTTAGGGGGAGGGCGACGAATTCCGGTGTGTCGTAGGGGTGAATCTCCCGGACAGCTCGCTCCAGCTTGGGCAGTAGTTGCTGCCGCGTTTTGAAAATGAGCAGCACCTCGTCGCTGCTTTCGAGTTTTCCCTCCCACCAGTAGTGCGACTCGACCGACGGGACGATGTTGGCGCAGGCGGCGAGTTTGGCCTCCAGCGCGGCCTTGGCCAAGCGGCGGGCCAAGTCCATGTCCGGCGCGGTGACCAATACGACGGCAAAATCTTCCGGAACACTCACGCCCCCCAGCTAACTTGGCCAAGCGCCGAAGGTCAATTTCCTTGACCGGCCAAGCGCTTGGCCAAACGCTGGCGTTGTTCAATGATTATGAAACTGTTCACTTGTCTTTTTGCATGTTCGGTGGCGCTTGGCCAAGCGGTGGCGGAGGAGGACTGGCCGGCGTTTCGCGGGTCGAACGCGCTTGGCGTCTCCGACAACCCCAATTTGCCGCTCGAGTGGAGCGACAAAAAAAACGTCGAGTGGAAGGCCGCCGTGCCGGGGCTTGGCTGGTCGGGGCCGGTGGTGCACAGCGGGCGGGTGTACCTCACCACGGCGGTCAGCGACGGCGAATTCGAGAAGCGCAAGCCGGGCCTGTACTTCGGCGGCGAGCGCCGGGAGCCGATCAAGCACATGCACCATTTTCTGGTTTTATGCCTTGAGTTGGAGACCGGCGAGTTTCTTTGGCAGAAGGAAGTATTGGCGGCCCGGCCGCTGACGCCGATTCACGTGAAAAACAGTTACGCCGCTGAGACGCCGGTCACGGATGGCGAGCGGGTGTACGCCTACTTCGGCAGCCACGGGCTTTATTGCCTCGACACGTCGGGGAAGGTGATTTGGAAAAAAATGTTCAAGCCGTACAAGATGCGCAATGCTTGGGGTACCGGTGCGTCGCCGGTTCTCGACGGGAACCAGTTGATCATCGTGAACGACAACGAGGAGGAAAGCTGGGTGGCGGCGTTCGACAAATTGACCGGTAGGGAGTTGTGGAAAACCAAGCGCGACGAGCCGAGCAACTGGGCCACGCCGTTTGTGTGGAAGCACGACGGTGGAAAGGAATTGGTTCTGCCCGGTCGGCGGCGCACGCGCTCATACGATTTGTCCGGCAAGGAGCTCTGGAGTTTTCAGTGGAAGACGAAAACGTCGATTGTGATCCCGACGCCGTTTGCGGCGCACGGGCTGCTCTACGTTGCCTCCGGCTACGTGGGCGACCGGGAGAAACACGTGTACGCCATTCGACCCGGGGCCAAGGGCGACATCTCAATTCACTCCGGTGAGGACAGTAACAAATTCGTCGCGTGGTACGACAAGCGTGCCGCGCCGTACAACCCCACGCCGTTGGTTTATGGTGATGAATTTTACACGCTGTATGACTTTGGTTTTCTCGCCTGTCGCGATGCCAAGACGGGTAAGTTGAATTACGGCAAGGAGCGCATCAATCCGGACAAGTCGGTCGGCTTCACCGCGTCGCCCTGGGCGTATCGCGGCCATGTCTTTGCGTTGAGCGAAGCCGGTGACACGTACGTTTTTAAGGCGGGCAAAAAATATGAATTGCTCCGCGTCAACCACACAGGCGACATGAGCATGGCCAACCCGGCCCTAGTAGGTGACCGACTGCTAATCCGAAATCAAACCTACCTTTTCAGCATTCGGGAGAAGAAATAGCGCTTGGCTTCATTTTCAAACCAGCGGGCACAGGGGGCGGTGGGGTGCCCCATTGGGGACTGGCAAACTGTTAAGCCTAGTTGACCGAAGGGCTTGAATCGGTTACTTTGACGAGCCCTCGCCAAAATAGGATGAATGCGTTTCTAAAGCACAAAAACCCCGTTTTCTCTAAAGTTTTCTTGGTTGTTGCCGAGTGTTATTCCGGTGGAATGTTGGCGATTTTGGCATATCCGTATGTTTTTTGGCTTGAGTCCGAATCCTGTCGATGGCTGCGAAACTTGTTTGCACAGTCATTACACGAAGCACGCAGGCATTTCCAGGTGAACTCGCAACAGTTAGGGAACGACACGACTTGACGTTATGACAATGAAAACCGGGAAGCATTATTTAGGCATTATTTTAGCGTTAACGATCGCTCTGCTAATCACCAGTGCAACCGGAGATATTTATTTTGACAAGGTGAGCCTCCTGTTGCCGTTTGATGGAACGGATGGCGCAACATCAACCACGGATATCAGCAACAGTAATCATTCCTTAGTTTTCGGAGGGGACGCGAAGATCTCTGCGGGGAAAAGCAAGTATGGCGGAACCAGTTGTTACTTCGACGGCAAGGGGGATTATTTGACTGTTGCGGACAGTGAGGATTGGAACTTTGGCACGGGTGATTTCACGATTGAATTTTGGGTGTGGAGAACCGGGCTGAAAAATTCCGAAGGACTCATCGGCTCATATCCAACCGGATGGCAGAGCGCCGCGCCGCTGGCTGCAGTTCATGACAACAAGATTTTAATCACTGAAGGCACGTACAGCAACGGGACAAAAGCGGATGACGCGCCGCTAATCATAAGCACGTGGTATCACATTGCTTTTTCCAGGAGATCGGGAACCATGTGGTTGTTCATCGACGGGAAGTTGGTGAAATTCGGCGAAGATGATCATTCCTATGATTTTAATGATATCAAGATTGGAAGCTACAACGTTGGCCCCAACAATTATTATTTTTCAGGGTACCTTGATGATATCAGGCTGACAAAAGGCGTCGCTAGGTATACGTCGAATTTCACGGTTCCGTCGGCTATGAAGGATGGAACCGCCCCGGCAATAACCCAGTTGACGGAACCAACTACGGTGGCCGAGGGAGAAAGTTTTGCGTTGACGGTTACGGCGGTTGGTTCTGCTCCAATGACCTACCAGTGGAGCAAGGGAGGAGTGGCAATTAACGGGGCAACCGAGGCGACGTTGCTACTGACTGATACAGCCCTGTCGGCTGCGGGCGATTACACGGTCGCGATCAGCAATTCCGGGGGCGATGTGGTGTCGGATGCCGTGAAACTGTCGGTTGTTCAGTCGGTGGGCATTGTCACTCAGCCAGAAGGGGGGGAGGTCACACTTGGCGACATCTTTACAATGAACGTGGTCGCATCGGGAACGGAGCCGATCAGTTACAAATGGCGTCACGGGGGTGAACTGGTTAACGGGGCAACCGGCAGCAGTCTGACCTTGGCCAAGCTGACTGCAGCAGATTTGGGGAGCTATTATGTTGTGGTTTCCAACGCTGTCGGCGAGCTAACCAGCAACACTGTCGTCGTCTCGATGTCGCCTGTCATTACGCAGTTGACTGGATCGATGGTTCCGGTTTTTGGGGAAACTGTTGAACTGTCTGTCACGGCAGTTGGCACCATGCCGATCAGCTATCAGTGGTATCTCGGGGGAGTGTCGGTAGAAGGCGGCACGGGTAGCACGCTTAGCCTGGCCAATTTTCAGGTTATGCATGCAGGGGATTATTACGTGGTAGTGTCCAACTCAGTGGGCACGCTCAAGAGTGACACCGTCACGCTTTCAGCGCCCCCGGTTATCACGCAGTGGACAGAGTCGAAAACCGTGGGTGTTGGGGGCAGCGTTAACCTTTCCGTCACGGCGCTTGGTACGCCGCCGCTTAGTTATCAGTGGAGCAAGGACGGCGTGGAGATTAGTGGGGCAAGCGGTCCGACGTTGGCATTCGCCAAGGCGGCGGTCTCGGATACCGGCGATTATTCTGTAGCTGTAAGCAATGCTTTAGGCCAAGTGAAGTCGGATGTCATCACGCTAACTATAGACCTGTCAGCAACGATCATTTCCCAGCCAATAGGGGGTAGCGCCAACCTGGGGGAATCCTATACATTTGAAGTGGTTGCGGAGGGAACCAAGCCTATCACCTATAAATGGTATCACGGGGACGACCTGGTTCAGGGAAGCACACAAAGTGCCCTGCACTTGGCGGAACTTCAGGAGCAGGATGCCGGGGATTATCATGTTGTGGTTTCAAACCAAACCGGCACGGAGACCAGTGATACAGTAACTCTTTTTGTGGTGGTGCCCCCGTCTATTACGCGGTTGACTGACCAGGTATCTGTGGTTGAGGGAGACACACTGAAATTGACCGTCACGGCAGTGGGCACTGAGCCGAAGTACCAATGGTATCATGATAAGAACAAGGACGGCAAGCTGGATGAACGACCAGTGGAGCAAGGTGGGGAACTCATTGAGTTCGCAATTACTTCGGTGTTGACTATAGCCAATGTGAAGCCTTCGGACGCCGGTGAATACGCGCTAGATGTGAGAAATAGCGCGGGCCATGCGGGGGCGGTTAAGATAACGGTAATCGTGAACCAGCCGGCTCGGATTGTGACACAACCAAAGGGGGGAAGTGCAGTTCTTGGCGACTCCTTCACATTTGAAGTCGATGCGTCGGGCGACGCGCCGATTGTTTATGAATGGTACCACGACGGAGCATTGAAGGATGACAGCACGGGAAGCAGCCTGAAACTGCCTGAGTTGGCGGCGACGGATGCGGGGGACTATCATGTTGTGGTTTCAAACGAGATCAAGGCGACATCCGGTGACATGATCCGGTTCGGCATAGAGAAGAGCGACATCGTATCGCTGATCGTGTTGGAGCCCCCGGGCATCACACAGATAGCGAGCTCGATGGAGGGAGGGCTGAACCAATTATCTGCCACGGCGATTGTTGGCACTGATCCAACAACCTACGCGTGGAGCGAAGACGGAGTCCTGGTAGAGGGAGACAACGTTGAGTTGACCGTCACGTTAACAGGCACCGAGCCGAT
>ENA-OREN01001573-OREN01001573.1-marine-metagenome-genome-assembly--contig:-NODE-1573-length-26086-cov-7.948672_pt1 | contig 26086 bp, 26 predicted proteins | sample MGYA00248624_ERZ508555 | MGnify/ENA primary metagenome ERZ508555 (study PRJEB26222, sample SAMN06267773) | marine metagenome | isolation source: Saanich Inlet, British Columbia, Canada | place...
CGATGTCTACAACGTCGAAGGCACCAGAAATAGTCTTGTCTGTGGTATCGACAGCAACTAGGGCTGCTATTGCCTCTTGAGCGGCAGTGATTGCGGCTGCATCGCCATTGAGCGTACCATCATGGTTTGCATCGAGTGTCTCAAATTGAGTCTTTATCAATAACTGTACAGCTTCTGCTTCGTCCATAAGTCTTTGCAAGGTACCTGTCGCTCTGGCGAGCTTGGTTACAGCTTTGGTTTGCAAGTCTTGGAAGATAGCATCCAACAATACCTTTGTACGGAGAATGTCTCTGTTATCACCGATACCGTCTTTATCAGTATCAACCTGCTCGGTTGCATCAAATGGTGCAAAGTCATTCTTGAACTTAGTGGTATCACCATCAATATCAAAAGCCTCTAGCCCTGGCTTACCTGCATCTGTAAAGCCTAGACGATTAAGTAAAACAGTATTCGTCTCTGCGTCCATAGTCTTTAAAACTGCTTTTCTTTTTACCAGTGTATCTACTGCATCAGCAATATTGCCGTCGGCATCAATTCTATTAAGATATCCCTTAACGAGCTTTTTAATTCTTTTTCTTTTTGACATTTATATGTCCTCCATGTTCATAAATAGTTATCTGTAAATAGTCATAAGAAACGAAAAAGTTATAGTTCTAACTCTTCTTCGTCACTTTCTTCTTCGCCATCCTTTTCTTCTTCATATTCTGGCGTAGTTGGTTCTACCAAAGTTGCACTCAACTCGTCCTCAAACTTATCAAAATAAAGTTTGATATTTGTAAGTAAGTATTCTTCAAATAAGTCTTGGTCTTCCTCATTACTAAGAAGAGCATAGGCATCAGTTATTTGTGTCTCAACTTTATCAAATGTACTTGAGGCAAAATTAGCGCCCGTCCTATCTTCATCTGCAATATCTTGAAAATTACCTTCTTCCTCTTCTGGTTCTGGCTTATCTTCGATATCGATAAAAGCATCATCGTCTTCTGGTTTAGCGTCGTCTCCAACCTCAACTTCGATCTCGTTGATACCATCAATCTCATCAACGCTGATAAATTTGTCTTCACCAGCAGCGGAGGTAACCGTCATCGGAGCCAAAGAATTTTTAACAGCAGCAACGATATGTGCAGAGAAAGACTTTCGCTGGTCATTATCAGTTGTAAGCATCTTATAATCTGTCTCAATAACAGGAATAATCTTTTTTAGAAGATCCTCTAAAACGTTAATACCAGTTGAGCGATGTTGTGCTTTTTCAGGTGCTGCTTCTTTAAGAAGTTTTCTAACAATAGAACGAATCTCGAACTCTTCCCAAATTTGCGGCTTCACTTTATTCTTCGCACGAACCTTGATGGCTCTTTTTACGAAATCACGAAGTCTAATCTCTTCGATAAGCTGTTGTCTGTCTAAATACATTTTTAATCCTCAAACGTTGTAAGTTTTCTGCTGACCACCACCAAAGTTGTCAGTCTTGAAATCATCTTTTCTCATTACAGTAACAATTTTCATTGTGTCTGGTCCTTTTCTCATTTCTAGAGCACAAACCAAGTTCAATGCTGGTGTTTTAGCATTTGCTTTATGTCGAATAACAAAAGGTTCGTTATTTGAAATCTCACCATTAGCATAGTCTTGGATAACTAGTCCTAAGCCACGCTCGGCAGCCTGTAAAATAGCATCTTTTGAAATAGTTTTACCTTTTCCGTGTCTGAAACGTCTTTCTTCCCCATGTTTGGAAGGCTCAAGGTCCATATCTTCCACATCGACAACTATCTTCATCTTTCCGACGTTAACAACCTCTTTATCACCACCTACTTTACCATAGGACGCTTCATAAAGGCTTTCGTCAGTAGTTTGCTTATAAGAGGTCTTTGGAAACTCTTTCATAAGCTCAATAAGCTTTCTTGCAGAAGAATCAATCATAATAATGTCGATTTCGTTCTTTGGGTCGAGTTCACGGAGTGCATACCATCGATGATGACCATCAATGATGTGTTCATCGCTAGAAGTCATAAGAGGCTTGCCTTTTGATAGGTCAATCTCACCTGCTTTATGTTTTTCAGCCATTGAGAAGACTTTTTCTAGATTAATCTCTCTCTGGACTGGCTTAAGAGCGCCAACAGGAAAGGAAGCATCAAAGCTCTCTATGTTTTGTGATTCTAGCCATTGAATAAACTCTGGAACGTCAGTTGACTTGATTTGAGGAAGCTCATTTCTAGAAATCCCCAAACCGTCTTCTAAATCAATAACTCCTCTATCAGCATTAGCGTCTACTTCACGCATAATCTCTTTTGCAGGAACTTCTTCCTCTACTTTATTGACGACAGTGGCTTTACCTGTTTTGACATCTACAGAAACCACAGTTTTAGTAACAATCTCGACTTCCGTCGTTGAATTATCACCCCCTTTCGAATTGGTATTTGTGTTTTGGGTTTCTTCGTCATCATCAAGGTCTAAACCACCATCATCAATAGAGGCAGGACCGCCTAGTTGCCCGTCTGGACCTGGGTTGTTATCTATTTCGAGTGCTTCATCAATCATTCGCCAAACTTCGCTTAGAACGGCAGTCTCGGCTTTGGGAAATAAGTTAAATTCTTCATCTATTACCTGACTTACAACATCTTCCCAAAGGTCCATAGCAGATGCACCTGAAAGAGGGACCATTTTCATAAAAGTCTCAACGTCTCGGTTAGCAATAGCATTTCCAAGTAGAGTTCCGCTGGCACCAGTGTCTGACATCGAGCCATCGACCTGAACTGCCTTCACAGGAATATTATTTTTCTCAATAAACTTGCCCATTCTATCAAAGCGAGCATCAGAACCGTCTTTCTCACCCTTTGAGACAAGAACAGTCGTTCCTTCTGGGAATTCTTTTAACATTTCATAGGAATCTGCGATAGGAGAAGGATATTTTGAAACAACAGGAATGATTTTGCCTTTATATCCGTTTTCGTCAATGTATCTATTCCACATTTTCTCTGAAATCTCTGGAAAGACAATAAACATCCCACCTTCTGTTTCTCGTTTGACTGGTTTTTTGGAAATAATAATAAAAACCTTATCTGCGTCGTAAGAATCAATCATTTCCTTAGCACCGAGGAAGTGTCCTGCGTGCGGTGGCTTGAACTTACCAGGAAAAAGACCGATTCTCTCACCAGAACTCATTTCTTCGTTCAAATCTCCGCCTTTTTTGTTTTCCCAAGGCAACAAGCCCATAATTTGGTTAACAGGAGCGAAGGTACCAGTCAATTTATAAGTTGCTCCGTCGAAAGCGAACACAAAACCTTCCATAGAAGAAGAGATTTTATCTAAACTCTTGAGTTTTCCAAGACCAGCCTTAAGTTTTTGGATTTTCGTCTCGTCACCTGTCGCTTCAATGTCTGCAATTGCTTGTTCGAGCCTATCAGCCATTCTAACTACCTCATCTTTATGAGAAAGAACGAACCTTGACTTCAAACCGTCAAGCATTTCTACTGCAAAGTCATGAACAATGTCTTCGAGAGGGTAAATAATTTCCTTTTTTACTCTTTTATCATCTTTAACAAAGTCTCTAACAGCACTTTTAGTCTCTGGGTCTTTGATAGTCTTATAAATCTGTGTTGCAGTAACACCTTTAACGCCAAACATTCTTTGAAGAAGCATCTTCTTGGTAGTTTCTTCTAAGTCTGGAAACATTCTTTCAACAAGAGCGTCTAACTTAGAGATAATGTATTCCCCAACAGTAGCACCTTCACCTACTTGAGAGTCTGCGAGTAGTTTTTTGAGCCTCGTGACGGCAGTTGTAAGGGCTTTGTCATCTGAGAGAGCACGAAGACGCTCTACTGCCTTCATTTCGACACCAAAAGAGTCTTCGTTATCAGACTTTTGGATTTGCTGAAGGGCTTTGCCAAGTAAGTTGGCTTCGGCTGAAACATCTCTATCAGTTACCTTGCCTGACTCACGGTCATATTCGCCGTGACCATCTCTGTGGATGATAAGGTTCTTAGAGTTATAATTAATAATGTTAGGGTTATCGGGGTCCATTACTTCTGCATTATAGAAGATGTTAGCGTCAGGACCAAAGACTTTTATCTTCACATCGTCTGGTAGTTGCTGAACTGCATCAACAAATGCTTCGAAGGCTCCATTAAAAGCTTTCTCTAATGTCCCACGTCCAGCGAACTTAGCAGCAAGTGCTTCTGCATCCATTCCGCCCTTCTTGACGTTACCTACGTTGCGAGCAGCCTTTGCTTTACCGTCTCTTACTGAATAAGAAACAAAAAGGTTTTGCCCATCAAGCTTTTCTCCACCAGTGATTTCACCGTTGGAGGCAGCAGTCATTATCTTTATCATGTCTGTGAATGATAAATCTGGATTGTCATAAAGATGGTCTACGTGTCCGCCTAATCCGCCCATTTACTTATCCTTCTTTCCTTTTACGTTCTCTTCTAAAATACGAAGCTGCTCTTCTAGCGTTGCGACTCTCTCGTTCGCTCTTCGCAGGTGACTTTTTACTTCTTTTAAATTGTGTCTCGCCAACTCAATTCTACGTGAGTCTCGGAGTGATTTTGGGTTGAGCGAAGATAAGGCTTCGTCGATAGACTGAACTAAAGACTTCCAGTCAACGAGTTTTTTAGCACCCTCACTCATAATGAATCTCTTCGTCATTGTTCTTAAATTTAACATAACATCCCCCCAAAGTCAATAAAAAAGTGCATTTGCATTACTAATTAGTCATTTTATTTGTATTAGGAAAAAGTAATTTCAGGTAGGCTTAACACAAAGAACAATTCCACGAGCAACAACATAAGGCTCTTGACTTCCCTTTGGATGGCTTCTCTTAATTGAGATTGAGAAAGGAACTTGGTCAACTGTTTTGCCTGGACTATTTGCAATGTCTGCATTATAAGTGTCATTGTCGCAAATAATGTATTCAGCTTCATTATCGGCGCAGTGGCAGCCACAATCTACTATTTCTATTGTAAGTGTTGCACTCCCTATTTGACCACAAGAAACTACAAGGAAATCTTGTGTGTGAGTTCCGATGGATTCATAACTTGCTTGGATTGTAGTGAGACCGTCAGTTGCAATGGTGACGAGGTTAACGTTCGGAGGACCAACTTGTGCTGGGTCTTTTCCAAAAACTACAGCCTGCCCCTTAACCAAACAGCCAGTAACAAGTTGAATTTCCTTTGTCTCATCAGAACAAATTTTAATAGTAACGTCTTCAGGACACGGTGTTACTGTGCAGCAAGAGATTGTTCCTTGAACAGTTGAACCTCCTTCAGAGCAAGGGTCACCAGATGTTCCTGTAGCCCATGCAGCAGAATTAGGGTCGCCGCTGGTGGCTTGGTTGACGTCAACGGTAACGACTCGATAATCTACTGTGTAACTCGTTCCACACCCAAAACAATTCTTTAAATCTAAATCATCATAGTCAAAGGATGAGCTACCATCGTCTACGACTTTGGCAATTGGAGTAAACTCAGACTCTCCCTGTACCTTTCTATAAATAATGTAGTGAGAAGTGTCTGGAGTATTTGTTGCTTCGTTCCAAGTGAGACTGACTGCTGGTCCAATCAACGCACCAACCGCAACATCACACCCAAGAGATATTGGAACAAGAAGTGTAACATTATTAACAGAGCAGCAAGGAATAGTTACTTCAGATTCAAAAGAGAATGTGTGAATAGTTCTTGAGCTTCCAAATTGCAAGTTAGTTCTATTTTCACCAATCAAGCCTACAACAGCAACCCTATAATCATAAACAAGGTCGGCAGAGCAGCACTCATCAATTGTGATTGAATCATCAACATAAGAGACTGTCTCAAGACCTTTATAATCAGTGAAGTCAAGTTCTGCAACATCTGCAAAAGTTGGGTCACCTGATAGTCTTCTCTGGACAATGAAAGATAGGTAATTACCAGTAGGGTTATTCCAAGATAGGAAAACCTTGCCGTGGTCTTCAGAACCACAAGGCAAAGCTTTTGTGTCTAAGGAAACTTTATCTGGAGCATATTTTATAGTAATCGTTCCTGAATCGCTGCACTCTGTTTTTGTGTAGACTTCATAAGTTATGACCACTGGTCCTACATAATTAACTGGAGGTTGGTAAGAGAATTTGCCACTATTAATTGCGGAAAAGTCCAGACTGCCACCAGGAACATCGATGGCGCTGACAAGAAAAATAAGTCTCTCGCAGTCATCAGCGGCATCCGTACAAGTCCCGAATGGTGCAGGAGCAGCCTCATATTCGACAGGAAAGAAGCCACTAGTAATTGAATTGACTGGTCTTATTATCTCAATGTTGTTCGCTGTAGGTGTAATATCACAGCACTGATAATCAGTTATTGTTGAAGTTTTAGAAACCTCACCGCATTTATTAAAAGCAACGACGATGTATTCAACAGTGTGTTGTTCGTCACAACATCCTACAGCCAACTTCGGCTTATCATAGATAGGATTGGTAGAAGGAATTCCACCAGCACTGATTCCCTCTCTTGTTTCAATCAATTCAAGTTCTGTAAAAATAAACTCATCTTGAGTAATAAACCCATTCTCAGCCAATCCTGTTGAAATAGCAAAGTCAGAGGGACTCGGGTTTCTCACAGATTCGCTTCTTCTGTAAACTTTATAACCATCTGCATCTGAAGATGAATCAAACTCCACAAGAATAGTTCCTGGGTTATCTGCATCAGAACAATCATTGTAAGTCGCCGCAAGTGTAAAACCACCAGGTAAAGTGCAAACACAACAGTCTTTTGGAACGATTAGAGCAGCAGGATTAGAGGTCTGGTTGTTACCCTCTATTACAATGTGATTCGCAACAGAAAGGACATCTACGACATCAAGCTCTGCACGCCCCGTTTCCGAGATGAATTTCTGAACATAAATGTTGTAGACATTAAAAGGGCTTGTCTCTGCACCTCCAAAGCCACGCTTTAAATAATAGAGGCAAGCCTGAAGGTCTTCGTATCGAACTGTGGTGTGAACTGAGCTACCAATCTCTTCGTTAGTGTCAATGCCAGACCAATTATTTCCGTAATCGTTAGCAGGCGCAACCAATTCATCATTTGTTATTAGTCTAAATTTCTCTATAGTTGGGAGACCATTGAATGAATCAAGATTAACAACAAGTCTTGTGAGAATATTCGCAGCGCCATTCGTAGAAGGAATGCACCAAGCACCTGTCCTACCAGCAGCACCATAATCTTTGCCAGTTGATTGCTCAAATGCGTTTAAGGCATTTCCGAAGGAAAAACCGAAGGCACGAGGATAAACGAGTTCGTGATTTCTGGCATTAGTTAAGAATTCCAAAGGTGTAAACGTTGGGTCAATTCCGACTTCTTCTAGCCACTCTCTCTGAACAGGTTCTTGGTCTTGAAGAGATAAGATGCTAGTAATTCCGCCTGCAAAGTCATAATCTGCTCTTGGCTTGAGATTGCCAAGAGTAACATCGTATCCATCGATACAACAACTTGAGCGATAACTTAATGTAACAATCGCTTCAGTTCCCTTTGTCAAAGTAATGTCTGAAATAAAGATTTCAGATTTGCACTCTTCGTTGTCAAGGCTTTCCAGTTCATCTGGACATTCGCAATCATCACATTCTGCTGATGAAACAATTTCTTCTTCGCAAATATAATCTACAAGAAGATTGGTTCTTGTCGTGTCCTCAAGGTAGAGGACAATGGAACACAAATCTGTAATATCGTACCAACCTTTAAGCCTTGTGTCTAATTCTTTTTTCCAGGGATTGGGTCCATCAAAAAGAACTTGTCCAGTATAATTCTTTTTTATTCCCAATCTTACAAAAATATAATCAAGAGCATCGGGAGTATCTTGACCATCGCTAGAGCCAGTCCAAAAATTATTATTAATTGCCCCGCTGGTCGTTGCATTCCAATAAGCAAAGATTGGGTTAGGATTCGTTATTGAATTCTGGTTATTGTTGGTCTTTAGAATTGAAGTTGCCGCTTCGATGTTCGCTTCTGAATCAGTAAAGACACCAGATTCATTTATTGTTATCTCTAGAAGATTTGATGGAGAAGCTGAAGATGGAATCAGAGTAGAGGAATTAGTAAAAGTACCAGTGATGACAAATTTACCAGTATCATAAAGTTGTTCTAATTCTGTGAAACCAACCGCAGAGGTAGTCTCTACAAAAGTGAAAGTAGAGCTTGCAGTTGGATTCGCAACGGCTGTGTCAAAAGATAAAACGAATTGATAACCAATGATGTCTTGAGAAGATTTATATTGAAGACTTACCACAATTTCATCGTCGCTAGTTTTTGCAACGTTGCTAACGATAACATCACGGTTACAGGCTAAGTCATCTCCACAGAAAGTAGTCCCAGTAAGGTCGAGGTTGTTCCCTCCGCTACCACCAAATTTATTACCAGTAAATGTGGACGAACCACCGCCACTCACCAGCATTCCGCCACCGCCACATAAACTTCCAGCAGAATAAGAATCAATTTCTACAGAATCGTGAATTAGTTTTATTTCATAACTTCCAGAACCTAGAGAAGTAAAATCAAAGTTGTGAGTTACGTCTACCCCTCCTGCGGTGAGGTAGAATGTCTGTTCTAAAGAAGCATCTTCAACAGAATCCTTAAAAACTTTAAGAACTACATCTTCGCCTTTCCAACAATCATTAAGGTCAGAGTTATTGTTTACCGTAATTTCAACACCACAAGCTGATGGTGAACCAGTTAAAGTTGGAGGATGACATTGCGTGTAATCATAAGGCGCACTAACTTCATGAAGGTTGTCATATATAGCAGGAGCATAAAAGGCACCGTATGTGGCTGCCGTGAATCCGTCAATTCTTAAAATATAGGATGAGTCGCAAAGCGTGGCGAGAGTAGCCGACATGTTAAAGATAAAAGCCGAGTCAGTAATATATGCAACACGAAACGATGTATCAGTGTCCGTGTCACTGCCTGCGGGAAATAACCTCGCAATAAGTTCTTCGCCCGAACTCACAGTATAAGAACCTACATTGACTCGGATTTCACAACCGACCTGTGAAACAGTAACGGAACTAACAGAACTCATTTATCAAACTCCCCCTGACTCATCATTGATATTAAATAGGTTTCTATTCTTCTTATCGATGCAAGTTCTACTGGCAACCCATTTAGCACCCGATTTAGTACTTCTACCTGGTTTGATTCCTGCTTTTGTGGCGTTTTTGAATCTTGTCAATGCAAACCTGCTCTCTACATCGAGGTTTCTAAAAGTAAGAAATGTGAAACTATTACCAGTGCCGTCATCATAACCAGTGTGTGCTGTGGGCAATAATGTTTGCAGATTATTCTTAAGGGCAAGATAGGCTTCTGAAAGTTGTCTGAATTCATCAGTAACAGAGTCTGCGTAGAAAATGAATTCATAAAGGTCTCCATTGAATGGTTTAGAGGCGCTCTTGCCAGGGTCAGTAGTCGCACTATAACCAACAGCCCAGCCCCAATCATCATCTGTTAAAGTGTTTGGGATTGCGTTTGCAGATGAGGTTATAAAGGAGCCATTCACAAAAAGACTGGTTGTCCCTGGGTCTACACCGTCAGTCGCTGTTCCAGTAAATGTTATAATCTGTTTTGTATTCATCGCTATTCCATCAGCAGGAAGTGTCCTGTAATCGTAAGTTAAATTTACTGTGCTCGCTGTGGTCTCAACCTTTGCCATTAATTGACCAACAGAGTCGACGCCAGCACCAGGGTCTATCTTAATTTCTATCTCTGGCTGGGTAGTTCCGACATTGGTCCCAACATTTTTAATAATAATTCCTTCATTGTTGGGAGTAGTGCTCATTTCTGGGTCAACAACTAAAGTAGCCATCCAACTTGTGATGTTTTTTTCTCTTAAATAAGTGCTAGTGTAGGAATAAACGCCTTGACCAATCGTCCTGTCAAATGTTACAAAATCTGCGCCCCTTGTTGGAGCGTAGGCTAAATCATTTGCATGAGGAACAAGGTTAAGACCAGGAATCCCTAGCCACTCTACGACCTGATTAGAGGAGTTAGAGTGAATAGAGTCCGCAAAATCTTTTGATGCGTCCAAGAGTTGAATAGCCGAAGTGTCATTCGCCTGTGTTCCAAATCTTTGAGTAGTTCCTTGTGTTTGAAAGACTGTAAGTTCTGCATCTGTTTTCCAATTCGTGGGATAATCTTTTTCTCCGTTAAAAGAAGTATTTAAGTTAGGAATCACAACATCCCCACTCAACCCTATTGGAGGGCAAACAAATCTTTCACCAGTTAAAAGAACAGAATTTTCATAAACCTTCTTATTAAGCTTAACTCTACATAAGATTCCGCTGCCAATTAAATTTCTTGGCTCACTATAAGGTTCCGAATAACCACTAATAACAAAGTAGCCGTCCTCCGTAGTAGAGATAGCATTATCAGCTTCGATGGTCCAACCTTCGTAAGAAGGAATACCTACGTCAGTTATAAAGGAACTGAATTCAGCACAGTTCCAAGTTCTTATAGCAAAATTAAATCTTCTAAATGCCTTCTTTGTGTTATAAACAATATCAAACACATCTTCACCAACTGCTTCAATGTGAAGTGTGTAATCGGAATAGCCGTGGATAGAAGAACTATTATCTTCGTAGAATTGAGAATAGATGCTAGAGACTGGACCAAGCTCGACACTATCAGAACTAGTTATAGTAGTTCCAGTTGAATCTAATTGGCTCGTAGTGTCGTCGATTGTTCCTCTTGGTTTGTCTCTATAGTTTATCTCTGATGCTGTTATTTCAAAGGTTCTCTCTTTTTCAAACTCTGGCTTCCTGTCTAGCAAGACCTTTGCTACTCTAAACTGTCCCCCGTCGTGCATAATAGCGGCAGAAGGAATTGAACTGTCTGATTCACTACATTCAACTTTTATTATTCCATCAGCAGGAATAGTGTAGAATCCGTCAGTAGGACTTATAGCGATATCGCCACTATCTTTAACTGTAAAGGAATTAAAAGCTTCATCAGCAAGGATAAATGCTTTGATGACATCTCCAGAATAATAGGCATCACAAACGTTCAAGGTAAACTCGACGCTGTTGATAAAATTTAAATCATGGTCGTTTGTGCATAAATCAACTTCAAAGAAGGTTCCTCCGTTTTGGAACAATCTTATATCTGTGTTTTCAAGATAACTAACTTGGTGGACATCTTTGAAGTAGCGGTACCAGTCTTTAAATTCTCTCGGAAGTGTTGAAAGATAAGTAGAACCTCTTGTAAAGCTAGAAGGAAAATAAGATAAAACATCAACAATGTCAGTGGTGTAGGTTATTTTTGTGTTGCCTCTCTCACCGACTTTATCATTGGTTATTGTAAGTTCAGAATCAACACGAACAGTGGAGAAAGCCTGTGGAACTCCTCCTGAGCCAGCAGCAATCGCAAGTGAGAATTCATTGGCTTGGTCATCAGCATCGGTTCCTATTGTTACCTGAACATCTCCAGTCAGCAAAGAGCCGAACTCATAAACATAGTCATCACCGTTCCAATCAACAAGTGTTATTGTTGAGCCAACAGGTGCAGCATCTAAGAATCCAATTGTGGCGGAGGCTGCTCTATCAGGCTCAATGTCTACTCTTTGAGAGATATTGATAAATGAAGTTCCCCTGTCCAAGGTTCGAATGTCAGGACAGATTTTAGGATAGGTGCATGTAGTAAAATCTTTAACACAAGTGTAAGAGGGAACAATCTTAGTCAACTCTTGACTTTGAATTAGAAAGTTGTTAACATCCAATGTCTTCCAAAAGGATTCTATGTTTGACGCAAGAAAGGCATTTCTTGCTTGAATGTTTGTCGTCTGGATTGAGGACGAAGGGTTAAACGTTCCATCACCAAAAGGAATCAACATTCTCATTTGACCGAGATTGACAAGAGCAACTAAGTCAGCAATGTCAAATTTACCATCAAGGTTTCCGTCTAGCTCATAACCAGCGAAGGCTGCATCTGACGTGCTTAGGTAATTATAGGCTGAGATTTCTGGATTAGAATCCAAGCCATTATAAAGAAGTTTCTGCAAGTAGACGCCTTCGAAGAGACCATTATAGAAGGAAAGATAATCAGGGTAATCGGAAGTGTCAATAGTTTGACTGTAAAACAGTTCAGTTCCTTTATAAGATAGTCTTTGCTCTTCGTGTTGTAGTTGTTTTCTACTCTCGTTTGTAACAACCTTGATGTTAAAAATTTCTAAACCTTCCCACTTTTTCTCAAGCAAGAGTGAAGATGGCGTCCATTCACCATTTAATGCAGTCCACCACTTGCCCTCACGCTTTACAACTTGCCCGTAATATTTGTTGCCTGCATCAAGAGAGTTAGGTTCTTTCAGACTACTTTCAGTAGAAACATTTACATTTTCTGCGTAAACATAATAAGCCTCTGGACATTTGGTTCCCTTTGGCAAACAATTTGGAACAATAAAAGTGACAAACGAGAGGCTATCATTAGTAGCAACTAAAGAATTAGCAGTGTGCAGTTCGTTCATTTTTCTAGGGTTTTCTAGAACCTGGTCTAGAGTCGCTGGGTATAATCTTGGCTTTTGAAAAGCAGCAATTCTTGTTACGTTGTCGAAACCAAACCTGTCTTCTATAGAAATAAAACCAGACGACCATCTATCTGAAATGACTGGGTTTAAGCCTATTTGATGATTTTCCAAACAAGCGCCATCAAGAACATTATATCCGAGGTCGAATTGAATTCCAGCAATAGATTGCGGCGATGAGACAGCAACTGTTATGAGTAAGTCATAAGGCTCCACTTCAGAGCCCAGCAACATATCTACATCTTTCTGGTCACAGTAAGTTTTAACGCTGTCAGTAATATTTATCTCGGAACAGTCAAATGGACCGAGACCTCTTTCCGCCTTTATTGCCTTAACAGAAGAACTTTGAGAAGAAGGAAAGCACTCGACACACGAGATAAAAATTTCTGAAGAACATTTGTTACTAATGTCAGAATCTTGACAACAATAACCAGGAGTTACAGTGTTCGTAAAGATGTCATTATAATTATAAAAGGCTTTGTTGGCAACAGCAGTAATGTCAGAGATATCTATTTTATCCCCGCTGGTGTTACTTTTTGCATCATAACTTTTATCATACTGTTTTGTAGATGCAAGAGATAGAGGGGTCTGAATTAGAGATTCAAAATAAGAATCAGATTCTGATGAAAATAAGAACCAAGAAGAACTTGCAGTAACTGGTGCGTCCTTCACACCATTTTTATCCTCAAGTGGAGAACTTATGGAAGGGTCGGTTTCAAAGGAACAGTTGTTTCCTCCGACGACGACATAACATAAGACAGGCTCAGAGGTAGAAAATCCAAGTGTCAACCTTGAACCTGGCTCGACAAGAGGGTCAAAGAATCCGACAACATAATTTTCTCTATTATAGAGTCTAAAGGATTGAGCCTCCGCTTGCCCTGATTTACCGTTAAAACCACCGAACACTCCTAAAACCCTGTTACAGGAACTGTCTAATCCTAAATTTTTAAGAGGAATCCTGAATTGAAATCCAGTAACTGGGCAAGATGTGTTGACAAATGAAATTTCAAACACCGCCACCTGACCTGATAATTTATCAATAGCAGCTATTTCAGAATCTACATTTTTATGAGCATCTGATAATTGTCCCAAGTCGGAAAGTCTACCAGTCTTAACGCTGCTTATATAAAAATCTAAATCACAGGTTGTAGGTATTGGTGTTGCCATTTGTGAAAATCCTTGAATTGTGGCTTGCTTGCCTAAATAAATAGTTCTTAAGGGAATTTGTTTAAAAACAAAAAAGCCCCCACACAAGGTGGAGGCTTATTTAGATAAATTATTTATCTTTTATTTTTTGAAGTTCCAAGCTTTCATAAGACGCTCGTTCAAAAGAGCAGAGCGTTTGTTACGTGCAGACTTGTTCCAATCTTCTGAAAGAGTTCTTGCGTCTGTTCTCATTTGAGCATAGAAGTCTTCTTGTGTCTCGGCAATGTCTGGAAGTTCTACGTCGTCTGTGTTCAAATAATCTTGAACGTCAGCACCAGTATATTCATTACCAAACTCGTCAGCGATAACATCATCAGAGCCTAACTCGCCATAGAGCCAGTCAGCAAGTTCTTCGTTTTCTTCCATTGCTCGAACGTCAGTCTCAATGTCACCAGTAAAACGAACACCAGGGATGATGTGCTTCATGTCGCCATAGCGGTCTTCTGATGAGGTAATGTCGTCTTCAATAGCTTCGTTTGCATCTTGCCCTTCTTTCTCTTTTCTCATTCGCTCGTCGTAAGCATCTTTCATTGCTTGTCGTCTGCGAAGGTCTCTTTGAAAAGCAGATAACTTTTCTTCGTTTGCTTCTTCTTCGTCGCCAATAATAGCTTTCTGAAGCTCGTCTGGAAGGCTGTCTTGTCCGCCCTTGAGTGCTGGGTTATCGTCGTGCTTGTCGGTAGATTTTTCCTCCATTGGGCGCTGACCTGGCATCTTACTATATCCATCAGCGTCAAACCCAGGTTCCACACCTTGCATTTGTGCGAGAACGTCGGCAACCATATCATCAATCATTTCGATTCGTTCAACTACGGCAGGGTCAATGGACATTTTTGCGATTCTAGAAATCTCATCACCGATTTTTTCAATCTGTGTGATTGTTCTGGACATCTCGTCGCCTTCCGCCATCATTTCGTCTTCGTCGTCACCCATAGCAGGCATTTCGTCGTCCATAGAACGCTGAACGTCAGCAGGTGCTCTACCACCCATCTCTGGGTCGTCCTTTAAGAATGGAAACTCTTTTTCCAAGTCGTCCATGTAGGGGTCTTCTTCATAGCCGAAGTCCATTTCTTTGAGCCGATTCTCACTAAGAACTTTAGTAACCGCCTCCTTTACAATATTTCTTAGTTCGCCTTTAGTACTCATTTGTAATTTCTCCTTGATAAATTTAGTGGTAACACTTTCATAAATAGTTTTAACTTCTTGATTTGTCTTATAATCATCTTCCCAATCTCTAAAACACATGTTGCCTTCTAAGTAAGCTTCTTCTTCTAAACCACGGAGGTGAGAGTCTTCTTGGGCATAGCCAGGTGTTGTTGGGTTGAGATTTTGCATTTTGCCGTCGCAGTTCTGCTTGTGGTGAACAAGTTCGTGAGCAACGGAGCGTAAGATATCTTTTGGGTGTCTTCTATCGGTGTAGATGGTAACACTCATTTGACTAGGGTCATAATAAGCAGTCTTACCAAGCAACTCAACAGAGTTTTGAGGGTCGCTTACAAAATTAACTGAAGCGTCCTTGTCAAAGCCGATTCTGCTCTTAGCGAACTGATAAAAGTGAGATAATAGCTTTTGAAATTCTTGTTCCATGCTTATAGTTTCTTTAAGATAATTTTAAGAGCAGCAGTAGCCATAGCAGAGTTGATTTTACTAGAGTCTAATTTTGAAAAGATAAACTCAAGAAACTGAACAAGTTCGTCTCTGGTATTTATGTTCGCAATCTTTTGCTCGAAGCCCATAGACTTTTCAACAGACTTAGAAACCTTTTCAACATCAGACTTTACTTTGCCTTCCGCTTCCTTTAGAACTAGTTTCTTGACTTCTTCTTGAATAATCATTTTAAGCAACTGACCTGAAATTTTCATTTTTTGATGTTCTCCATAATTTGCGTCCGCAACTCTCTGAGAGCCTTCGTAGCGTCTAATGCAACTTTACGAAGCCGACGTCCAGCAGAAGCGTTCCCTTTTTCACACTTCTCTGCATCGTCAGCAGCTAAGGCTAGGTCTTTAATAATTTTTTCAAATTTCTCGATAATCATAATTTCTCTCCGATTCTATAATTCAACTAATAAATAGTCTCTAATCGCATAAAAGGCTAAATCCTAAAAAGCCAGCGATGATTATTGAATAGAAAATAGAACAAAGAATTAGACCGAACCTTGATGTCGCTTTATCTCTTGTCTTATAGAGATAAAAGCACGAGATAGAGACAAGGCTTATTTTTAGAAATAGAAACAGGGGAGGGTTGGAATGGATAAGCCCTTCCCAGACAGGGTTCGCTTCTTCCAAGACTTTGAGCTTGGAAATATAATAATAAGAAAAAAGCCCGTCGGCAATGTTCATAAGAAAAACACCGAGGGCTAAAATAGAGTAAAAGTTATTCTTCGTCTTCACCTGCTATGTCGATAATGATGACGCAACCGCCTTCTTCATCTTCCTCCTCACGTTCTTCGTAGAGAGGTTCGGGAACAGAGATATAAAGTGGCTCTGGCTCCCACTGTTCTTGAAGACTTTCTTCGGCTGAAATAATAACATCTATGTCATCCATTAACTTCCTCCAAGAAAGCAAGAGCCTCTTGAGCGTTGTTTTGGAAGTGGAAACCTTTTCCACCATTCTCACGCCAAGGACCAACTTTGCTCATAAAGTCATCAAAGAGAACATTGCCTTCACCCTCTGTTGTAGCGTGAAGAAACTTTTCGTGCTCAAAGATTACCTCTCTAATATTACATAGTCCAAGATTATTTTCTAACCAAACACGTTTGCCTTCTAAGCTTTCTTGGGCACCTCTTTTATCCATAGGGCTGGTGAGGATAGTAACATTATAACCTTTGATGCCTTCCCATAACTCACGCCCAGCAGGGTTCCATTCTAAGTTAGCCCAGAACTCTTTGTCGTTATGAACAACAAGGTACATAAACTCAGAAGCTTTCTTGCTACCAGTTGGGGTGTATTTTTCTAAGTCACTCTCAACAACATAGTTGCGACCGACTTCTTCTTTGACCTCTTGAGCTAACTGGGCAAGCTCGGGAGGTGGGTTATTTAAAACCTCGTTAACTCGTGGGACAGCCCCACCGATGAAGTCAACAAGGACTCCATCCATATCACAAAAAACATTTCTCATTGGTTTCTCCTTAACAACCACTCTACATATATACTATAATGGATAGAGCAGCGAAAGTCAAGCAAAAAACGACATTCATTATGGATTTTTTACCAACTGAACATCGTGAGCACGAAACTTACGAGTCTGTCCATTAATTAACACTGTGGCTGTTTTCATTAATTTGTTATATTCGACAAGGACGCCCTGAATGTTAAATGGGGCTTCTTCTCTTACTTTTGGAAACTGGTTGAACTCACGACAACGAACTAACGCACCGACTTTCATAGGAACTCCTTCACCACCAACTCACAATAACACTGTAGCACACCTGCCACCGAGAGTCAAGAAGATAGTAAAATTAAATTTTGTTTTTTTACGTGGTCTACGTAGAGGGAATTTTTATTATAGGAGACTGGATGGTCTTTGGTGGGAATCCAAGCGACCTTCCAACAATCTTTTAGATAGGGATTACTGTTTACTTCGTGGAGAGCTATTCCGATTCGAAAGACTTTTGGACCATTTTGCTTCCAAACAATATTATGTCTAACTAACGAGCCTATTTTTATCAAAACTATTTTCTCCGACGTCGTTGATAAGGTTCCTCAAAAGTAAACATTTCATATTCTTCATTGACATCTCGCATAAGTTCGTCAAAAACAAGCATTGTTCTTTCACAATCAACGAGCGCCGTGTGAGCCCTCCCTTGGACGTTTACCTTGTAATGTTCCACGAGATAATCCATGCCTGAACGTTGCAGCCAGGATGCCCTTACGAGCCTGTCAGCTATGGACTTGGTGTCAATGTAAGGAGGAAAGTTTGGAACTTCCAAATCATTACGAGAACAAATCTCGTGAATAAAATTTAAATCAAAAATAAGGTTCTGTCCGAGTAGTACATCTGAACCCTCTATAATCTCTTTGACTTCTGGTAGGACTTCTAAGGCATTAGGGGAACCAACCCACTCTTCGATAGTAAAGCCATTTACTTGAAGTGCTTTTTCCGAAGCGGTGTGAAGTTGTTGTGGGTTTATTTTCTTTTCCCACTTCTTCATTACATAGCGATTACCTTCTGCATCGAGAACATAAGTAATCGCTGCTATCTGAATAATCTCGTGAATATCAGGGTCAAGCCCTGTCGTCTCTGTATCTATAACTGTTAGTATCATTTATTCCTCTTCTTCCGTTGCCCAAAAAACATAGGACATTACACATTCAGTCATCATTCTATCAAACTTTTTGTGATTTATAAAGTGATTTAAAATATTATCTCCAAGATTTCTTCCCAACTTCCAAGACTCTATCTCTTCACCGAGGATAGAAACTCTATAAGCATCAGTGTTTTTTTTTCTCTCGTCCTTCTGGTCAACGTAATAGGGATAGCTATATTCAAAGTTCTCTGGATTCTCTGAAACAATGATGTGTCCGCATTCGTGAAGAAGGGCGTAATAGCGATTCTCCCACTTTGGCTTACTGTTTATTCTTATAAGGTCATTACCCCACTCTATAATGTCTTCACAATCTTTCTCTAAAGAGACTTTGAAGTTACGTTGAGAGAGCCAACCTTCTAAGTCAATAAATTGACGCTTCCAGATGTCAGACTTTTTAATGTTAAATTGTTTTGCGATAGAATCCAATAGAGTAGAAAAGGAAACTTTATCAGTAGTCATTTTGTTTGTCAAGCTTTCTTTTTTCTATTGTGCGGTTATATTTTTTATTAGAGTGAAAGCCTGAGCCTGTCCGTAGGGCTACTCCAACTGCGTAGGGGTTGCGTTGCTTTAGTTTAAGCTTCTTGGGATTCTTCTTCACTCGTGCTTTCTTTCGCTTCATGATTATTTTGAATAGCCTCTAGGAGAATCGCACCACAAGCTTTGTGCATATCTTCTAAGTCTTTTAAAGAAAACTCAGAGTTTCTTGCTGCTTGTGACCAAAGGTCAAGAATTTCTGTTGATTCAGATGCGGTGCGAATTGCTTCGACAAAGTGTTGTGCTTTTACGTTCATTATGTTTCTCCTTATTACTTGAACAGAATAACAGGACTCTCTAAGAAAGTCAAGTATAAAATAAATAAAGGGCTGGTTTCTTTTCGCTCCACCTTGCTAGTTGTCCTTTAACATGCCATGAGTTCTCTTCTTGTTTGTTTCGGCGAAAGGTTCGTTGACAACGTTGAACCAGTCATTTTCCTCTATGAGCCCTATAAAATAAGTAGCCCCGAAGATAGGATAAGACTGCTTTTGTTGTCTGCAAAGGTGATTTTTCTAATGGTTGAGGTAGAACGAGGTGTGATAAAGTTTGACAATGAGGGAGATAATGACAGCGAGAACAATTGTTTTCCATTCTTTCACTTCAAAAACCCTCGACATGAAAATTTTTTGCACTTAGAAGCACTATAAACACATAGTAGCACAGGTAGGTAGGTGTGGTCAAGTGTTATTCTTGGATAAAGCTAACTTTTTCGCTATCAAGAACCCAAATAGTCAAGCCGTGTTTTGTCGAAACAGGCTTACACACCTTCTTTAATTTTGTAAGGTCGCCTTTTGGCATAGCAGCAGTCCAAGAGAGGTGGTCGTGAATAGACTCCTCAATAGCCAATGAAATGTTATCAAGGACTCGGACAGGTTGGATGATTGTTTTGTTTTGTAATTTTTTCATAATAAAAATTCCTTAGAAGTTCGCCGATAAAATTTTCTTGCCTTTTAGGACAAGAAGAGACAAACTCAACTTTCAGTTAGATAATCGTTTTCCAACTTCATTATTAGTTTCGTAGAGACTTCGGTCTTTGTCCATTCTTCCCTATCTTCAGTTACGCCAAACTCAGTTAGCTTCTCCTCTAATAGTTCACGGAGTTGTTCCCAAAGCTCCTCGCTAATAGTATCGATTGTTTCTTTCATAATCTAATTCCTTTCATTATAAAGTAGAATAATAGGGAATAAAAGGCAGAATAAAAATAATTTTTTTATTAATCAAGGGGAGCGAGAGAGAATTCTTATTTCGTCCGTGGTAGAAGAGACATGGTAAATCTTTGAACTAGCCCAGTCCCATACAGACCAATGAAAGACTCCTTCCTCTATGGTTTGTTCTATAACTATTCCAGTACGAACAAGCTCGGCGTTCCACTTCTCTATATTAAAGTAGGGACCACCATCGTCTACCCAATTATCATTCGACCAAACTTCCAAAAGGTTAACCCATTGGATAAGGTCGCCTAACTTGGGGAATCGTAAGTCTTCATAACTGTTCATAAGAGTAATTATCGCCCTATAGGGTTTTATTATGTTAGAGGGTCCAAGTAAAGGTCAAACGGACGGTACTCGTCTATCCATCTAACTATCCTGAATGCTCTTCTAGAGATAATGATTTGCTCTAAAGGATGAGCGTAGATGGGAATCATCGAGTTGCTCGCCTTATGGGTCTTTAACCAAGCTTCCCACTGAGTCCATCTTTTAAGCTCGACTAAAACTACTTTTACATTTTTTACGTCGTGGTCATCCGTGCCAAAGAACCTATGGAAGATTAAATCACCCATATGGTAGTCAGGGTCTCTTAGATTTATACCTTTCCCAGAAACCAGGTAGGCTGCTTGTTCTTCAGACCAAACATCATTTAGACCATCCCACCAGTTTCTACTACTCATCTATAAAGTTTTTAATCCTTTGCTCTCTTGACCAGGCTTATCGATAGTGAGATTTGTTTTAAGAATGCCCTCAAGGACTGACTTTAACTCGTCAACCTCTGCTTCTGACCAGTTAGGGTCTAAGTAAAGCTCAGTTAAAACCTGCTTTCTTGTGGAAACTTTACAGGCTGTAAGATTTTGAGCCATTAATGAAATGTTTTTATAGTTCGGTCTTGGTTCTGGCTTCTTGTTAGTTTGATAGATTAACCAGGTTGCATAAAAACAACCTGAAAGTAGTGAAATAGAAACAAGCCATGAAATGGCTTCTAATGAAATAGACATTTAGTTATCCTCTTCTAATAATATTATATTTAGGAATTCAACTATGTCGTAAAAACCAGACAGCCGAATTTCCTTGTCGTGTAAGTAGTACAATGCTGGAACAGAATCCTCTAAAGATAAGTCCATTGAAACTCTTTCAACATCGTCCTCGTCAACACTAACGATAAGAACCTTCTCTCTCCAACCCATTTCATTGACCACTTTTCGTAGGTCACGACAAGGACCGCACCATTCGGCAGAGAAGATAATGATGAGAGGTCGAAACTTGCCCTGCAAGGCTCGTTCCAACTCTTGAGGTCCGTTCCATCCCGTTTTAGTGGAACTCGCCTCTAAGCCGTAAAATGAGCTTATTGTGGTGGGTGGTGTTTTTTGCTTGACTTCGTTATGTTTTAGTGTTATAGCGGCAAGCAATAAGGCAAAAAACAAAATGTTTTTGTGGAGCGCTCTCATGAATATAAATAGTCCGTTAGTTTATTTACGATTTTGCTTGCTTTTTGCTAAAAAGTAGTGTAACAGAAACTTGACACTTTTATCTTTTGTAGGTTTAGGTAGGTAATAGTAGTAGGTTTGAGTTCATTTGGCTACAAACAACTACTACATAGGAAGGTTTTGTTGCTCACCTTGAAGGTTTGAGAGGTAATCGGCAGCATAACTCGTGAAGGAAATCTTCTGAGCAGACGCTGGAAGAGAGTTTTTATCTGCAATGACATATTTGTCGTCGACGATTAGCATTCCTTTTTCCATTTTTGTGTCAAAACCTTGCTTTTGAAGCGACATCTCGACGCCTTTTAGTGAAACAGGGATTCTACTACGAGCGCCAAGCTCAAGCATGTCTGCCGCAATGTCCATTACCTGGTCCATTTCTGGGTCTGACGAGTGCGTAACACGAGTTGCAAATGAAGAAGGGTTGCTTTCTTTTATCGCCTTAACTTTTTTTTTTGAAGAAAGGGCTTTTCTAACAGTTTCTTTGATAAGTGCGTCGGCTTCTTCGTCGTCAAGATAAATATCACGTTTTCTGTCGTAGAATTTTTGTGATTTCTTATCGAACTCTAACTCTGCGCCTGAACCGTATTTTACAGGCTCTTCTAAATCACGCTCGTCGTCTGCTGAACGCTCGTCGATGTCATAGAGTTCCATGTCGTCGCTTGTGCCACCAGACTCTAAGTCTCCTGCAAGAGCAATAACTTCGTCGCCTCTTTTACCGAAGACTCTTTTATCGGCAGCGGAGTAAAGCTCAATAGCGAAACCTTCTTCACCAGTTGTAGTAGTAACAGGTTCTAGAATCTTGCCGCTGGCACCTTTGAGCGAACCATTAACAACATAGACGAACTCGCCAACCTGAAAACCTTGCTCTTCTTGCTCTTGCAAGGCTGGAGCAGGTCCGTCAATTCCCAATTCATTTGCTGCTTCGAGAAGTTCATTTGCCTTGGCTTGAATAAACCCTGCAAACTCCGAGGCAGTTGTGGTCGAAGAAGCATTGTTCATAACGCCTGAAACCTCGCCCAAGTCCGCAGCAATCTGACGAATCACACCTGCGGCATCAGTACCTTCTACATGACCAGTTGCTGGTCCCATCTCTTCCAAGTTGCCCCTGGAAAGTGCATCAAGGTAAGCTTGGTCAGGTTGAACGATAGGAAGAGGTTCTTTGCCCATCTTCTGCATAACAGCGTTATAAGCCGCCATGTAATCTTCCAAGCCGCCACCAATCTTTGAAGGAGGGTTGCCGTCTTGAGCATCCTGCATTCCACGTTCAGCCATCGTCATTTCATTGACGGGACCACTTTTGAATGCACCCTCGGCGAGAAATTTGTCCCACTTTGATGTTGCCTTGCGCAAAATCTTTTCCGTTTTTGTTACTTTAGTCATTACTTTTCTCCTTTTTTGAGGCTTTCTTCAGAAAGACCTTGTTTTACTAGGGAGTCTCTAATTGACTCCATTGCGCTATTAATGGCACGAGCAGCATCGTCAATTTGACTTTGTGCGTCTTGAATTTCTCTTGAACCTCCAAGTTTATCAATAAGGTCATTTGCCAACACGCCCAGCTTTCTTTGAATCTCTTGCATCTCTTGAAGGTGAGGTTGGGTTTCTTCTCCACCCAGTTGAGCGTAGCGTGACTCGCCCAAAAGTTTCTTGGCTTCTTGTTTAATAATCTTTACTAATTCTTCTTTTTTGATTTTCATTATGTTGCTCCAAATAAAATTGCCGTTTCCAGTCTTCTATAAGTAGTTCTTACAATTCTTTTCCGCCATTAGCACCAGGAAGAACTTTTTCTATTCTTAGGGAATAAAGGGCTGTGTTGGGAACAATAAGTTTTCTATCCGATTCTATCAAGTGGAATACCGTTTTGGTGGGGGTCTGGCGAATGATTCTCGCCTTTTTGGTTCCCCCTATATAAACGATGTCATCCACATCGAAATCGTGCCCGAACATAAACATTAGCCCGTCCAATACGTTCGAAACAATATTCTTGAATAAGAGGATGGCTAGGGCTGCTAGGAACATCCATCCATAGTGACCGACTAAATCCGATACTATGGTTTCCGTAGCTTTGATAATCTGTTCTGGGGAATCCATTCACGTTATCCTCCTTTCTTTATATTGTAAGTAGTGTAGCCAAGTGTCTAAATTTTTTGGGGCGGTTTTTTTACCTAGCTTACTTGGGGAATACCGTTCAATCTCCAAATTTTGCCGTGATATCGTGAACGCCCTTAGCCTCACCTAGGGGGTCTAGATGGGGGGTAGGGACATAGATTCCGTCGGGGGGGTGGTCGTGGTACCCCTACCTACCCTTTCTTTATAGCACACTTAATTAACCTTTGTCAAGTTATTTATAATAAAAAAGGGAAGTATCTGAGCCAGACCTTCCCTTATCTTACACCAGCAACCCAACTGGTTCACTATGTTATCTTACCCTAGCTTATGCTGTAAGGGTAAGACCTTCCTATGTTCTCCAGCCTTCTGGACACTACACCTGAAGGCTGTTTGTAATTAGTTTATTTATTATTATTGCCCTCGGATATTAGTCAATAGCGATGACCTTCTCTCGGGTTTGGAAATGAGCTTTGGTCTTGCCTTGAGCATCTGTCATCCACATCCGTTGAGCTTTACAGTTCTTTGGCTTGGGAGCTTCCATGTCCGTTAGAATTATAACACCGTCAAAGTTATGACTGTTAACATAATCAGTAGGAGCATTAAAGTCAGTGCCTCCTGATAGGACACGCTCACGTCTTCTGCTCTCGCCTTTCTTCCATACATAGACTAAGCTCTCGTCTACATCGGAGTCAAAGGGAATAACTGTGAACTCTGCTAACTTAGCCAAGTTGTTTAGTTCAGCGAAGAACATAGAGAGCATTTGGTTATCAACAGAACCAGACTGGTCGATAGCGATGGCAATCTTAGCCTGTCGTTGAATCTTCTTGCCTGGGTGAACATAGGCGTAGCGTCGGTTGATACGTTTGATTGTAGACCGCTTGTTGGCTCTCTGACTAGTCTTGATAAAGTAGCGAAGGACTTTACGCCAGCACACTTTAGTTGTTACTGAGTCGATAATGTCTTGACGAATGCCTTGTGAAACTGAACCCCAACTATTAGACTTATTTGCTTCTTCTACTGCTTTCTTTACAGCTTCTTTTAATCTGCCTTTTGCAATCTCATTAGCAGTGTTATCTACTTCATTATCTTCACCATCGGACCAACCAGAATGGTCATCAAGGGTTTCATATCCTTCACCCTCGCCAGGCTGACCTTCACCAGACTCTTCTTGCTCTTGTTGCTTTTGCTTGAGAAGCTCAAGGTAGTGTTCAGCAGACAAGCCAGGCTTGAAGTCTTCGAAGTGTTTGCCACCAGGGATAAGAGCTTTGTCTGGTAGTCGACCGATAAGATGACTATTGATAGCCAAGTCAGTTGCGACGTTCCAAATCTTGGTCATCCCTTCTGCTGGCAACCGACCAGTAACATGCTCGAACACCAAGTGGTAGAACTCGTGCATAAGAACACCAGTTCGATGTTCAGGCGTCAAGTTCTCAAAGAACTCTGGGTTATAAAGCATTTCAAACTGACCAGAGTCAGGGTTTACTCTAACACCTGCTGTTGGAATAGCTGTTGAAGCTCGCTTGTCTATTGTTCTAGACAGAGCGGCAAAGAAGGGCTCTTGTTTAAGCAGAGCACTTACCCATTTATTTAAATCGAAAGTCATTTCATCTCCTCACTACACATACACTATAGCAAAGCTGGGGTCATAAGTCAAGTAAAAAGTGAAAGAAAGTCCCTTGCTAGGTAGGAAAGTTAGTGTGAGAGAGAAACCTAGCAAGGGACAAGGAAAGGATTATTACTGGTGGGAATTACCAGTCAGTAGTTCAGCGATGTGAAGACCAACGTTCCAACCTTCTGGTTTGTTTGTTGGTTGACAACCATGGACTCGCTCAATGTTAGGGCTTCCGTCCTTGTTGCCATTTGCGTCAGTTCCAGAGAAGTTACCAAGCAGAGCGAACAACACAACAGCGACCTCACTCGGCAGAATGACGAAGTAATCGGTCAAGTTCTGAATCTGATTGTCACTCAATCGCTCATCGAACACACCTGCTGACTCCATCTTATCGACAAAGGCAGAATGGTCATTGATGCCAAAGTCTTTGACTTTATCTAAATCACCGTTGTCCAAGATATCTTCGACAAGAACTTGGTTCTCATATTTCTCACAGAAGTCACGAAACATCGAAGCAGCCTCGCTACCAACAAACGCAGTAGTTAACTCGTAAATCAATGGAAGTGACTCCAAGCGATTCTCCTCTGTCAAGAATCCAGCAGTCTCAAGACACTCATTCAAGCGGTCCCAACTTCGTCGTGAAGGGTAGACCTTGTTAGGCTCGAACTCAGTAGTGTGCTCAAGGTGCTTGCGATTCTGGTTAATGAAGTTCCAAACAACGTCTGTAACGTTCTCCTTAGCCCAGGTCAACCAGTCTTCGATAGTAGGCTCAACGTCGAACACAGTCCAACGGTCAAGCTCTGCTGGGTCCATTTCACCTACTTGGTACTGCTCACCGTGCTCACCACCATTTACAGCGGCAAAGATAAGAGTATCAGCGTGGAGAACATGACCGTTCAGCTTGCGAGAGTCTGTTAATTCGAAGATGCCTTGGCGAACCTCGATGGTTGCACGGTCAACTTCGTCCAAGAAGAGAACCACAGCTTCATTACAAGCTTGGTGGAACCAGTCTGGTGGGTTGAATCGTGTACACTCGCCATCGATGATAGGAAGACCAACAAGGTCACCTTCGGTCATCTGGCTTGCACGACGTTCAACAACTGGCAGGTTAAG
>ENA-OREN01001574-OREN01001574.1-marine-metagenome-genome-assembly--contig:-NODE-1574-length-26069-cov-7.014120_pt1 | contig 26069 bp, 9 predicted proteins | sample MGYA00248624_ERZ508555 | MGnify/ENA primary metagenome ERZ508555 (study PRJEB26222, sample SAMN06267773) | marine metagenome | isolation source: Saanich Inlet, British Columbia, Canada | place...
GATTACTTTCTCTGCATCTTGAATTGCAGCGGTGATCTCATCGAAGAGATAGTCAACATTGGTTGAATTATTCATTACTCAAAGTGTAGTACATTAATAAGTCAAGGCCGAATGGAGCGATAGCGGAGTGAGGCTAAGTAACATAAAAAAAGGCTGCCTATAAGGCAGGGATTGCAGCCGGGTGAGGGTTTGCTTTAGCGTATGCTTTTTGCTCACGCTTTGCCTCAGCCCAGGTTGCTTTAGGGTTACTCTTAAGTAACTCAAGGAAGTAAATCACTTGAGATGTTTCAGTGGTAGTCATACCATCGAAGAGTACACCAAGTTTACCGAATTGTTTTTCAGTAGTCATTACTCAAAATGCAGTACTTGAATAAACCATAACTTGCCGAAGCGACAGCGTAGGCAAGTCTTGTCTTGAATTATGGCCGAGGGCTCGTAAGAGCCCGAGGCTAAGTAACATAAAAAAAGGTTTAGAGACGACCCTCTTTAATGGTCTTCTCAAGAGAACGACTAACTGGAGGAAATGCTTCCTCGCTAAAGTCGCTAATGAAATCACGATATACCTGGTTCATGAGAGCCAGTCTATCAATGTGTGAATCAGTCATTACTCAAAATGCAGTACTTGAATAAACCAAGGTCTCGTGGAGCGAAGCGTAGCGAGACTATACTATATACTTGATTATAGCGAGGCCCGTAGGGCCGAGCGACGGGCGGTAGTATTAGTTGTTACTATACTATAATATATAGAAAGAAGAAAGAAGAAAATCGACCTATTAATCCCATGCACCAAAACGTGGGTTTTTGAACCATTTTTTAGGTAATCCCAAAGCATTAGTTACTCTATTTGTACCTTCTATTTTAGCAACACCTGGTATCGGACCACTTAACGGGTCGAGTGAAAACTGTGGTTTAGTGGTTCCTCGTGATGTTGCAAGTCCTGGACTTGAGAAAGTATTACGTCTGTAATTTCCTGGATATTGATTAATTGCCCACATTTCTCTTTTAACACCTTGTGGATTATTAATATTGACCTTTCTGCCTCCTCCTCCCTTACCAAGATATGCATCATATAGGTTAGGTGGTGGATACTTGACAGGTTTATTGGTTTTAACTGCTCCTGATGATTTTGAACCTGTTCTAACACCAGCAAGCACTCCTGGAGCATATAATTTGCCAAAATCAGCCAAACTTGCACCTAGTTGACCTCTTGGGCCTAAAACAGGATCAATTCTAGGTAATGGCGGTTCTGCATCATATGCTGGGCGTTTTTTCCACTCTTTGGTCTTACGTAATGCTACTTCAGCGGCAGTACGCTTTTTATTAAGTTGAGAAGCAGTCATTTCAGACCCATAATCATATATACCTTTATTTAACCTGCCGCTAGCAGATTCATACATAACATTCTTATATCCTGATGCTCTTCCACCCCTTCTTACACCAAGTTGATTAATAAGAGATATGCCTGACACTTGTCTCATATTCATGACATCACTAACATTTATTGTTTCTGATATTTCTTGTATTTCATCAGTATCAGTCACCGATGAAAATTTATCTTTCCATACCTTTGATTGTCGCTGTTTCTCAACAACAGGTAAACCATCCTTTTTCATTGCTTTATGAGCATCAGCTTTGTATTGCCAAGCCTTCTTTCCAGGTTTAGATTCTTTTGCTGCTTTAATATATTTTTTTATATTATCATTGTATATTTTTTTCATTGCCCTGTCAGAATCACGTTTTGTTCCTTCCTCAATAATTTTTGAATAGTTACTAGCAAAAGGCTCAGTATTTCTACCAGTAGATTTTGTTGCAGGCAATGGTGAAGGTGATTCGAGTATATTTAAATATTTGACCTGTTCATCAGTCAGTTTTTTACCGCTTCTCATGTTTGCAGCAATATCGTTTCTTTCCTGTAATGTAACAAGTAGTTTTTGAACTGATTCCTTATTGCCTTGCGTTATATCTTCAACTTTGAATTTTTTGGCAGCAGGTGCAGTGTATGACTCAAAATTTGTATTAAATGCATGTTGAGTGAACTCAGTTGCGGTCATTTTTGTTGATTTTGATTTGTTTGGGTTTAGAGGCATTAGTGTGGAGACTTCATCTGCAGTGTATTTCTTACCGGTTTTTGGGTTTATTAATTCCCTTGCTATTTTCCTACTTGCATCATAATTACTTTTTTCAACCACCTTGTTTGACGTATAAGTAAATTTACCATCAACCAACTCCATGCCATACGGTCTTGCTGACACTGTATCACTTTTACCTGCAATTCTTTCAATGTTTCTTGCATATGCAGACAATGTATTTGAGAATGAAGATATCTCACTTTCCTTTCCCCTTATTGGGTTAGAGCCAGGAGAAGCCTGTGTGCTAAAGTCAGCATATTTTATTTCATCTTCAGTCCCTATCATACTCCTTGCAAATCGCTGTTTTGAACCTCTTGTAATTTCATCAATTTTAACCAAATAGTTATGTGCATCCTTTGCACTTTGTGTTCCGCCTGCCTCCATTCCTGGTGAAACATATCCTCTATCAATCAATGCCTTTGCATATTCTTTTGGTGTAACACCAACTTTTTTGGCATTTGCAATAACAGATCCATGTAATGCAAGGTTGTCAATATTTTGCTTTGAACTCTGAGCACCTACTCCAGAAAGCCAATTTACCATCTGTATAGTGTCAGTCTGCATTGTACCTGTTGGCTGATTCTGTATGCTTGGGTGGTACTGCAACTGTGAACCTATTTCCTTTCGGGCCTGTTGTATATTTGTGGCCTCAGTTACTACACTGTCACCTGCACGGTTGATTGTTACTTTATATCTGTGTATGTCTTTTTTATTCAAAACTTTTCCTGTCTTTCCAAGATCCTCTATTGTATCAAGTGGTACGTTTGATTCCTGTCCCAACTTGAAAAGAAACCTGTCAGCAATATACGATGCGTCTTGTTTTGTATGATGTACACCAGGTAAAAATGAGGCCTTGTCTAACTCGCCTGTAGCACCAATCTTCATTAAAAATTTATTTGCTGCTGAGTCACTGAAATTTTTATCATCTATAAAATTTTTACCATCCATCTCACCATAATTTCTTGCTGCAATTTCATCAACATCATCATTACCCCTGGTTATTACTGTCTCTACAGCATCATCTTTTATTCCAGTTGTTTGAAGTGATGCTGATTCTCTTGCTCTTGTACCAATGTCTCCTGGCTGAAGTTTTCCTACTCTGTCTTTTGGAAGATCAGAAGCAACATCAAGAAACTCTTTCTTTACCAATGCGAGTGATGCAAGTCGTTGGTTTCTTGGAACTGTTTTTCCTTTAATCTTTGTTGCAAACTCAACAACCTTACCGGAAAAATCAGTTGCTGCCGTAGTTGATAAATATTGTGTTGTACCCACACCCCATCTATTTGGAATTGCTGCCTTTGTTGACTCTAATGCTATGCCAGTGTTACCCAGACCATAAAAATTTCTAATTCTACCCAAAGCCGGAACACGTATGTTGCTATCATTTATCTTGGAACCTACCTTGCTTCCAAATATTTCAAGCCTGTCCATGGTCTTAAGATTTCTTGTTGTCTCTGAAGTAATCTTGTCACCTTTGCCTTTTGTAATTGTTATTGTTTTTTCAGGTATATTCCATTGCCTATGTTCAAATGTCTTTACACCCCTAAGTGTACGACCTGCTTTTATTGATGCTCCTGTACCAGGACCTGCAATTGATGCAGCCCCTTTAGCTGTTCCTTTTATTACCATTGGTACCTTTGAGCCTGCCATTACTGCACCTCTTCCACCTGCAACTACTGCACCAAAACCCATGGTACCAAGCATTATTGCGGTCTCTGTTGCAATCTCCCCCACAACTCTTCCCGGTTCTTCAAATACACGTCTTCCTGTTTCCTGGAATGCAGGGTCTAAATTACCTTCAAATGCACTTGTAATGTAAGCATCAACAAGTGTTCTATCTCTAATTTTTCTGTCAAGTACTTCTGAGTCAGAACCAGTTACTGCAGAACCAACAGAGTCTACAATGTCAGTGGTATAACTTTTGCCTACGTCCAGACTTCCCCTGCCTATGTTTGTAACAAACCTTCCAACACGATCTATTGGTGACTCTGCACTGCCCCTGTCCATTGGCGGCCTGTTCTGTGGTGCGTTAGGGTTTGCCTGAACTATGGCGTGTGCCTGGGGGACTGAGGGTGTGATACGCTTGACTGCTGTTCCTAAAGTCTTCTTTGAACGTGCAACACGTTCTCTGGATTTCTTGTTGAATACACTGGCACTTCTACCCATACAGTATCACCAATTTACTCCTATTTGAAATTTAAAATCCAAACTGATTCTTCCTGTCCTTAAGACGTTTTGGCTCCGAACCTTTGAATGTTACATAGCCTGAACCTTCACCACTCTTGCCCCAGTAGTTGGACTCGTACCAGTTCTCAGGTGTCTGCCACCATGTCTTGGCTGACTTTCTCTTTGGCTTCTTTTTCCTTTTCCTTGCTCTCTCCTCTGCCAATTCCCATGGAAGTGGTCCCAACATTACTGGTAAAATCACCTGTGACCTTGGCTGTTTTTGTCTTATTGATTGGTATTGAACATCCTTATATTTTTTAAACGGAAGTGCATCAACCCTGAACTTGTATCCGAAATCCTGTGTCTGTCTTAATGCCTGAGTTACTTTTGTTGTTGCAGATACTCTTAGTTTCATCTGGTAATCACTACTCAATATACTGTCCAATCTCATTGCTGTCACTGTACTTACATCTGTATCAGGCCTTGTTATCTGTCCCGGTAACTGTGCTGCCAGCCATCCCAAGTTTGTATCAAGTGTATTCTTTTCTGTTTGTAATGGTCTTAAACTAGGACCAATTTTCATTCCTGAAAGCAGTCCAGGTAGACTCAAGTCCAATCCTGATGTTATGTCTGTGACACTTTTTGTGTTGACTGATTGCTGTTGTTTTGCACTGTCAGCATAAGCCATAAACGATTCATCTTTCTTAGTGTCTTGCGTGGCTACTGGTTTTGGTGTGACATTCACACCCAATGGTGTTTCTGCATATGCAGGGGTGAATGGAACTGAGATGCCTTTTGATTTTGACTGTCCGCGATAATCAGGTTTAAGATCTGATTGTGAGAAAGAAAAGAACTTTACCCTGACATCAGATGGTGCTGGCATTTGTCTTTGCTGTGATATTGTTGTCTGTGGTTTTTGTGTGGCATATGCCGATTGCAGTCTGCTTAACTCATTGTCTATTGCAGAGACACTTACACTTTCAGTATCCATCTTGGATTGTGCACGTTTTCTTGCAGTAGGTGTTGCATTAGGATCAAACAATGTTGACCTTGCATTATTAATTTCATTCAAACTGTTTTTCTTGGTTTTCATCTTATCCAATATTACCTTCATTGGCATCAATGCCTTTGTATCAACACCCATGTCTTTTAGGTAACTCTGTTTTGCAGTCTCAATCCTAATATCTTTTTCAGAGCTTTTAACCGTACTGCCTATGTCAGCCATAAAGAACTCTTCTCTTTTCAGATCTTTTCCTCCAGGTGCCACTACATTTTTTTTCTCCAACAAGTCAAATGTCACATTTTCAATCTTACCTTCTTCACCAAAACGTATGTTTGTAGGTTTTATTCTTTGTTCAATATCTCTCTTGTTGTTGTCTCTCCATTTCACAAATCTTTTTGTCATTGGTTTGTTGTTTCTCTTAGAAGCAAGATCTGCTTTCTGCCATTCATCTATAAATTTTATTGTATCCTTATGATAACTGCTTTGTACAAGTGTTCCTCTTTCGTCTGGAATCTGCTGACGGTTTGCCTTAAACTCCTCTGCTGGACGTACTTTTCTTATATCAAATCCCTGTTTATTATACTCGTCCATTCTTTCAAACGTTTGAAGTTTAAGCCATTTGGAATCTGACTGTCCGCTTATGTTAGGTAACTGATAATGATATGTTGTATTTTTACCCTTGGTTACCTTAATTACTTCTCCTGAAAATCCAACATCCTCTACAATAAAATTGTTATTCTCTAACAATTGTCTTGACTTGTTGTTACGAGTTTCTAAATCAGCACCACCAGTTATTTTATCCCATGCCTTTACTCTTGCCGTGTCATCCATTTTGGTATCCTTTGATACAACACTGTCAAACACACCTTTGTTTTGCATTTCCTTCAAAACTGACTGTGGTAACTGTGATCCTCTCAAATCACTGCCTTGTGCAATTACATTATCAGAACTGTCCTTGATAGTGAAGAAATCATCACTGTTATCAGCAGTGAGTGACGTCTTGCCCATGGCAGTGGTATGTGTTGGTTTTCCTTGCTGTGCTTTAAGGTATCTTATGTTAAAATCTAAACTTCCGATATAGTCATCTATGTCTGATTGGTTAGAAAACATATTGACCCCACGCTTATTACCAAACAGTGTCCTGAAACGTGTTTCCCTAGGTCTTGTGTTTTGAACTGGTGTAAATCCAACTGTATTACTCCATCCTTGCAAATTTACCTTCTCTTGTTGCAGTTCCCTTATCTTTACACTGTAACTAGCATACTCATTGGAATCAATATATTTTTTTTCAAGTTTGGTTTTTTCCAATGCCAGTTCAATGCTTGCCTGCTCTAAACGTTTTACTCTTTGTCCCTGTGTTATTTTAGAAGAAGCAATAGATACAAGTTCAGTCTTGTCACTTCCAGGTTTTGAATATGTTGTTTTTAATTCACCAATGTCTTCCCACATCTCACGTATTTCGTCCGGCACCGGTCCTCTAAATTCAGGGTCTAAAAATGCTTTAGTATTTTCAAATTCTTTACGTCCTTTCCTGGTCAAAGGTGCGTTTGGATTCTGTTTTTTTGAATTGTTAAGGTAACGATCTATAGAATCCAACTTATCACTAATTTGTTTTACCCTAAGTTTTTCTGCTGCTGTAAGGTCACCCTCTACCCACATGCTTACACCACCCTTGTCTTCAATGTATGAATTTAATCTGTTTTCACGTGCCATTTCTATTGAGGCGTATCTTGAATCAACCCTGCCCTTTGTTGCGTCATATTTTGCCTTTATCTCCCTGTCAACCGGAAGATTGTTACGCTTCATATATTCAACTGCACGATGAAATCCTACAAGATTTTCTGGGTCAACCCATTCATCAACTGAAGTTTTTTTGTCAAACCTATATCTTAATTTTTCTCTGAACCCGGTCAAAAGTCCACCGCTGAAAAAGTTGTCTGTTGACTGTAACTTGCTTACGGCCCTGTTTGTTATTCTTCCCACAAGACTGTGTGATGGCAACGACTCACTTAGATTGCCAAAGTTGTATTTTATACTGATCAAACCTGCTCTCTGCTCGACTGTCTTTGCGTTAGGTTTTGCACCTCGTCTACCTACAACCTTTGCCCTGTCTTTCAATGTAACCTCCCTTAACAGGTTGTTTTTAACTATGTCGTTAACCATTGATGTGTAATCATCGTTGTTTTTAAACTTCTCGAGCTTGGTGTCAGGATCTTTTTCATATTTTATCATCTTTTCTATTTTTGCATCAATCTCTGCCTTTGATGTTTTTGGTGTTTCTGTTCTGACAGTATCATCAGGTGTGTCATAATATTTCTTGCCCTGCATCTCCTCATATGCTATAACCAAGTTTGTTCTGAATGTACGTTCCTTGTCATTAAGTTTTGCCGCAAACAAGAGTTCCTCATATGCATTCTTTTCACCCTCTGCTTTAAGATATGAATTATACTCTCTCTTTGTAACACTGTCTCTGACCCACTGACTATCTATGTCTCCTCTCTTTCTTCCACCTATAACACCCAAGTCAATAACATTATACATATCCAAACCTGTTGGTTTTATCTTTTTGCTGTCTATCTCGTCAACAGGCATCCATGCTAGTTTTGATGTCTGTTCAGGTGTGTCTGGAACATCACTTTTTGAAACAAGTAGTTCTTTGCTTGAACTTAATGCTTTTTGGGTATATGACAAATCATCACTGCCTGCAGTAATTGATTTGCCACGAACAAAATTTTCATACATGTCATCATTTATTCTCAATGTTGTTTTTTGCATCATAACCCAGTCATCATCGCCAACTATAGATTGTTTTACTTTCCTTGCTTTGCTTGATCCTGATTCCAGTGACGACAATGTCTTTGTTCTTGCATTGATCTTGATAAAATCAGACATCTGTTTTTTTATTGATTTTGACACGCCTTCGCCAACCTTGTCTGGCCCGGTATCTATTCCTCTCAAGTCATCCCTTATTTTACCCACAAGATTTGAGAATGTGGAACCCTTTTCAAACTCACTTACTTCCGCAGTTGTAAGCTCTCTTATACCTTTCTGTTTCAATGATGCGGCTGACTCAGTACCAAGCACTATATCATTTTCTTCCTGGAATTTGGATGTGGTTTTCTTTGTTGCCTTCCTTCCCGTTATGGGTCCGCCAAACCTTATCATTGCATCTTTGTCAAATGTTGAACCCTTCACTTCTGCACTTGGAGCTCCGGGAGCCTCAATTTTTGCAACATCATAAACCAGTCCTTTCTCTGTTGCACCATACATGTCGTCTGGAAACATTGTAGCAACCTCAGTGTTAGTAGGTCTTATTCTGTCTGCAACATCAGGGTTGTCAAGTTCATATATTTTCTTCTGATTGTTAATCTCCGCAACATAGTAAAACTTTCCTGTTTTTTGATTTTTAATAACAGGTGACTGGTTTATTGGTTTGGTATTCTTTCCGGACGACATGTCATATCTTCCTACAAGTCCCCTTCTCTGTCCGAATCCAATTCCATATTTTGCCAACAAGAACTCATCGTCAGCTTGACTGTCAGCAAGTTTTTGCAGTTTTGTCAATTCAGATCTGTCCTCATCCATTTCTTTTTTCAAGAATGACAGTCTCTTTTTTTCATCACCTGTAAAAACAACATCATCAAGTCCTCTCTTCTTATTTAATGATTCCATCTCTTTTGCGGATGATTCAATGTTTTCAGATATGGTGACAATTCTGTTATCACGTATCAAGTTCTTGTCTCCAGTCAAGACTGCCCTTGTGTCCATTATCTCATTATAGGAACGAAGCATGTTGTTTGCCTTGTCAAGCTGAGAATCCTTTGAGGCAACCTTGGAGGTATATCCAACATTTATGTCTTGTTGGCCCCACATATTCGGGTCCTTGTTTTTGTCTGGTATTGCCCTTGCTGTCCAAAGTTCGCTTGTTTCTCCACCTGTAAGACCCTTCAAAAATTTAATGTTTGGTCCGTCTTCTGAAACCTTTTGATAGTAACCCCTGGTCAGCATGTCTTTTATGTCGTCTGGTGCATTGACTGGTATTCTTATGGTGTCTGTGGCAACAGGGTTGTCTGCCTGTTTTGTGAAAATAAATTCAGTATTGTCAAGTGTCATTCCTCTGTTTCTTATCTTGTTATGTGGTGTGAATCGCTTTACTGTCTTTCTGATTTTTCCTTTTGGTACAGTTGGTGCCTTGACTGAAACAATACCCTCAACCATTCCACTTGGAGAACTAAAGTTTGAACCCAACTGTACTTCAATCTCGTTGCCAAATCTGGTTGCCTTTACAATTGGACGTTTTGGATATAGTATTTCCTCCAGCGGTATTATTTTCTGATACTCATCACCCATGTACTGTTTTAAGAAACTTGGTTCAAAATAATACTTGTCTTTGGCACTACCCCTTCCTGGAACAACACCGCTGAGATTGGATCCTATGTATGAATCTGCCTTGTTCAAAAGGTTTTGCTTAGCTGATATTTCTTCATCCTTTTTAGATATTGATACGTCAAGATCATCTATCTTGCGTTGAATACTAGAATCCATTTTAGTATTCATATTACCAGTAGTTGGTCCCCTTGACTTTGTAGTATATTTTGTAAATGTTACACCTGTATCTTTTAAATCAGTTTTCTGAGTCTGTAATATTTCACGCTCATCTACAAGTTTGTCAAGTTCCTTTTGTATTTTTGGCTTTACTGTCTCATCAATCTGTTTCTGTGCTGAAATGAAATCGGTTTTCTTTATCCACCCTACATCCAAGAACTGGTTACGTAATTCTTCTGCAATTGCAGTGACCTGTCTGTTTCTTAGTCTTGATATGTTGTCGCGATGGTAGTCAAGCATTTTCCATAGACGTCCGCTCTGCCCACCATACTTTCTCTGTTCAGGCTGTAAAGGTGTCTTACCATCAGCATTCTCAAGTACATCATCCATTTTAATTAATTTGCCATCAGATGAAACACCAAACATGTCGGAGTCACCGTCAAGCTTTGCCTGAGTCTTCCATGTGTTTCTCCATGAAGATCGTGTCTTGCCTGGAATGTTTTCCAGTGTACGTATTGTATTGCCGAATGGTGACCAATTTTCATTTGTTGTCATTCTCTGCATTTCTAACTCAAGGTCAAGTTTTCTGTTTCTGAGTTTAATTAACTTGTTTCTTTGCCTAGGTGTCACCTTGTCTCCAAGTTGTTTTCCAACCTCATGTATCTTTGACTGTTCCCAGAATGACTGATCTATATTCTTTGACCCGACCAACTTGTTTGCGGAATTTTTTAGTCCACTGATACTAGACTGAAGATGTGCAATTTTTGTATCTCTTATAACATCCACCTGGTTTGGTAACTCTTTGTACTTTCTAGTTATTTCAGGCTGTATCTTTGTCTCTATCCATTCAATGTACTGTGCCTTGCTGCTTCTTGCTATGTTGTTGTCACTGCTTTTGTTTTGTCGCTTAAAGTCTTTGAACTCTTTTCTGAGTTTGGCTATGTTGAGTTTGCTCTTGTTGAGTTTTATGCTGTTGTCAGCCATCTTCCATTTCTTTTGTAATTCTTTTATCTTGTTATGGTTTGAATTTATCATTACATCCACATCAGCCTTCTCGCTTTGACTTAAGGGTGAGTTTTTCTTTGCAGACCTATATGCTGATATCTCTTCACCCAATATTTTCTGCTGTTGTCTGGCTGAATATTTTAAATCTGTTGCATCCTTAATCTTTTTATTTAATGGTATGTCCTGATCCTTTTTTATTACATTCAAAGCCGCATTGACAGCCCTGTCCAAATTCTTTGGAAGTTTTGCATTTACAATCTTTTTATTTTCGAAGTCCACAATCAATGACTTTGCCTTGATTACATTCTTGTCAACCGCATTGGCTGCCCTCTCTGTCTGTACGATGGCCTTGATTGTTGCAGGTCCTGGAAGTTTGCCTGTTGCCGCTGTCATCTTAACTGATGCCACTGCCAACTTTGAAGAAATTGTAACTGCTGCCTTTGCCTGTCCCACGCCAATAAACCAAAGTGGCACCTCACCAATTGCACTGCCTATGTACATGGCAGGCTGTTGCATGAATCTTTCTCCTGATTCCTCATAGCCTTGTCCTATGATTGCTCCTGTCTTTTCACTTGTAACCACGTCCTGTAGGTATCCCAAATTTTGTCCAAGACCTCCAATTATATCAGAACCACTTCCACCTCCAGATCTTAAAAATGACGGAGCCCACTGATAGTCAAGTCCTGTAAGCTGATCTGGCCAGTAAAAATTCTTATCTGTTATGCCGAGATCCTTTGCACCTGCAACCGTTTCTATTACAGGATTTATCAACAAATCCAAACCTGTTTCCTTTACCATCTGTCTTTCCGCAGGCACATTGTCAATTACATTTTTTACCATCTGTACTGGCTGTTCATATGGAGAAACCAATCCTTGCACAAACTTCATTGCATGACTCCATCCCTGCATATCCTTATTCATATCCCATTTCCCAGTTTCCGGGTCCCTGGAAATTTCGCGTTCAAGAAGATCTTTTGATACTGCTGGTTTACCTGTTGTTCTTTCTTTTACAATTGCTTCTGCATTAATTGCTGGTACAGATATTCCCTGCGGTGCAACTGATGTTGCTGCAGGTACGACTTTGTCAGGTCTTGTGTCTTCGACTAGAGGTGTTCGCTGAGGCCTTCCTGTACGCTGTGCAGTAGTTGTTCGTCCCTGTCGCACTGATACGTTTGTTGTCTTTGTTGCAGTACTCTTTGTACTTGTTGAACTAACTGTGTCTTTCTTGTACTTTGCAGTTAACTTTCTTCGATTGATGTTGCTTCCTACACTTCCTCGCAGACTAAAAACCTCCAGTTAATTTTTTATAATATCTTGCTATCTTTGGATCTACTATTACGTCGGACTGATTAAATCGTGGATCCCAAAGTGTTCCCTTTTTGTTTGTACTGTATCCTATGCGGTTGATCGGTGTTACTGCCTTTCCCAAGCTAGGGTCAGTATATTCTGCACCAGGTCTGAAAGGACTTTGTGTTGATATCCCACGAAATGACTTTTGTGCATTTTTCACTGGGTCACCCTTGATTGTCATGTATGTGTTTTCAGCAAACTGTACTTCCTGTTTTAGATACTCGTACTGCTTTACCAGTCTCTTGCGCTGTGTTATTAATGGCACTGCTACTGAATCTTGCATCAGGTCCAGCTCGGTAGGAGTCTTGTTATGTTTTGCACGGAACTGTCCCACTGTCCTTGATAGGTGCTGGTCAACCTTTTTTATTTTGTCAACTATCTCATTCATCTTTGTCTTGCGCTTGTTCTTTTGTTTTTGTATGAACGGTGAACTTTCATTTATGCCAAACTTCATGTCACTATGCCTCCAAGTGTAAATTCATTTCCTCCTCTTGTTCTCTTTGAGCCTCCTCCGCCACCTTGTCTTGAGAAACTCTTAAGACTTGGTCTTCCTCTGGACTGTACACCTCTTCTGTTAAGCGATACATTTGGATCACCGCCCCTGAGAACATGATAATCCTGTTCCTTCTTTTGTTGCTCCAGGTCTTTTCTTTCTTTCTGTGTGAGTTCAAGTGATTTTTCAAGATAGTCTTTACTTGAAATGGCATACTCTTTGTCCTGTTTCTCGTTATAAAATTCTACCAGACTGTCTGACTTGTCTAACTCAATACCTTCAATGTCTTTTGTCTGCTGTGATATCTGTGACTTTACCTCGTCCTCATATGATTTTGTCTTTTTGATAAGTTTTCCAAGGTCCTGTGAATAGTAAGGACCTCCTCTTACCTTACCGTCATAACTGTCCAAAACAAAGCCGACATGTGAATGTCCTGTCACTTTGTCTGTACCAAACGTGGCCTTGCTTATTTTTTTCTGCCAGTCATAATCGTCAACCTGATCCTTTAATGTTGTTGCCTTTGTGTCCAGGTCAGTGTGAACCACTTCCAGTGTTGGTATGAGTGATTGTTGTCTGTCTTTTTTAGTTACTGTTTTAAAGTCTGATTCTATTGCACCTATTATTCCTTCCTGATTTGTACGTCTTGCCGATATGTTTGAAATTAAATTCTGTTTGTATGTTTCATAATCATCAAAGTCCTTGTCCATTACGGCATAATAACTGTAGTCTTGTACTTCAGGATCTGTCTTATAATATTTTGAATACTTTGACTTGTTGGATCTGCTTTTGTCCATAATTTTCTTATATAACATTTCTTTTTTATCTCCTTTGTTCAGTTTACTTTCTGGAGAAGATACAAGTACGTCTTTGTAGGTGGATGTGTTAACTGTTTTATATCCTGTTATTCTACATCTGTTATTATGACACCAACGATTTGCTACTTGTTTGCTTGATGCAACGTCTACAACTGTTATTTTTCTGTTTGGATCAAGTTTTGCATGATCTGGATTTATTCCCTTTGCCCAATCAATCAATCCTTCTGTCTCATAATATTTTTCAATAAATACTTTTGGGTCAAGTGAAAGATGACTTCTTATTCTGTTACCATATCCAATTCGACTATGTACTGGCTTGACGGGACCTCTTCCCCAGTCTGCTAAAAGTGCATTTGCCTGCTGCACACCTGGTTGATATATGTAGTTTTGTTCGAAAGCTGTCATTCTTTTTACCCTTGCAGCACCCTTGGCTTGTGCTCCACCTGAATAACTACCATCGGCATTTCTAGACGACCCACCTGCAAAATATGTCTGACCTCCTTTATCTACTGGTCTTTTTTTAAACCCTGATTTTGTTCTTTCATTCTCTTCTGTTGTTTCCATCGCTTCAGCTGCTTCCCTAGCTGCAGGTCCTAACTTTTTCAATATTTCTCTGATGTCTCTAGCTTTTTTATCTGCCTTTATTTTTTTATCAGTTGGATACCAAACATTTGCATAATTGTTACCCCTGACAAGGTATCCATCTTGGTCAACCTGTTCATTCATACCAAGAATTGTTTGTGTTCCCTTTTTTAGAGTGTCCTTGTTCATGTATACATATGTGGAGTCCAACATATTTCCTTGCTCGTCCCAATGTTCACGTTCAAGATGAACACCTACAGGTTCCTGTTTCTTTAAACCCCAACCAACTTTATCACCCCTTACTACTTTAACTCTTTTTATTGGATTAAATGATTTTTCATCTTTCAAGTTAAACGTTACACCAGTATTTTGCCATTTGTTATCTGCTCCCCATCCACCTTCTACTGAAAAAACTGGAAGTTCCTGATTGCTATGTATAGGTTTTGCCCTGGTTTTAAAATCCAGTACAAATGGACTGTCTGCTCCTGGTTTTACAGTTCCTGATGAAAAGCCTGAAAATCTGGTATTGGAGTCAAATTTAAAAGGATTCTTAAATTGTCGGGACATATACATCTGACATGTATCTTGTATTTAAAATTAAAAATAACTAGTTAAGAAAGGTCTTACCTGACTATTTATACTTTTTTGCCGTTTCTTCACTAGCAAATTTGTACACTAGGCCTGATTTAGCTTTACCGATTAGTTGGAATCTGCCATTTACCTTTTTGACCTTGATGTCTTTACCGTCAACTTTTACCTTTTTACGGGTACGGACGTCATAGAATACTTCTGTTGCCATACCTAGGTTCAATTTAACCGTGTATATAAACTTTACTTTTATCCTCTGACCGTGGTTATGTGATCTAAAATGATATCCATTATCTCTTTTTTGTTTGGGTGTTCTACCCAAAGAACCAGGTCTTTTAACGGTATGTGATATCGTCTGTCTTTAAAGTATGTTTCTACCCATACCATTTCCTTATATGGTATTGTCCTGTATTCATTCATTACATCCTCATGCAATAATACTGCATGTTCTAATACCTGCTTTGTATGTCTGTGATGTACCTTATGCTGTACTCTTTTGCGACAGCAAATACAGAATGTCTTGCTTGTAAATACCCAAGCACCACAAGCCTCACACCAGCCTTTTACATATGGAGTGCCTTCAGTTCTTGTTCTCTCTGATATGTGAGCGTGCTTACAGAAACCGTCAGTTTCTATAGGGCGTTTTTGCTCTGTTTTAATTTTATCCAAATGGACTCTGTCCACCACCGTCACCGCCACCACCAAATCCACCTTTCTTTGCCATCTTGGCTTCCGTGGTGTGTTTGATTCTGGTTTCTGTTAGTACGTTGAGCATTCTTCCGTCTATGGATGTAGTTGCAATCAATGTATTGCGATGTAACTTGTGGAATTTTTCCAAAGTTCTGCGTCTGACATCATTGACAACATCAAACAGTATTGTAAAATGCTCTAATTGATATACCACGTGTGGGAGTGACTTGTTTCCAAACAGTGTTCTATATAAAAAGTCATCATGATCTCTGGCCTCACTGATAAGTTGAATTGTTCTGTCAGGACTTACTGGTCGCGCACCTGGATCATCATATGACATATTTATATGTTCAATCACTGGTATATAAAATTAATATTTATGTTGGGCCTGAGACTATTCTGGCCACAATCATCTGATAGAATGCTATTCCAAATGAAACTACCAATAATGTTACGCCTATTATTCTTGCAGTTTCAAACTCTGGTGAGCCTAACGTATCACCAGTAGTTGTTTCCAAATATGCCATGTAACTTGCTGACATTGCTATGCCCACAATTCCCACCAGTTGTGGTGATTCTGTTCTAAGCCAAAGCAATCCAACAATCATTGCCCAGAATATGACCATTGCCATTCCCTTTAGAGATTGGTCGTAAGGCAGTAACATTGTGCCTAAAGGATCAGAAGTAAAACTACAGTTTCCAAGTTCCCAACAGTTGCATTCTCTGCCCATTATTTCAGAACATTCAGCATTTGTCAACATTGATCCTTCCAAGTGATCTCCCCATACGTCAATCGTGTTTATGAACGGTAGACATGATATAACCATTAATGTAATAATTAAGGTTTTATTCATGATTTATAACAGCACACCACCTATTTGAAATTTATTATTACGGCAATGACTGTCCAGGCATAGGCTGAATCTTTGGAATTATGCTTACTGACTCTACACCTTCGCGTACTTTAATATCAATAATGAAATTAACAAAGCCTGTGTTTCCACTTGCATCCTCTGCTTGACATTCAATTTCATGTGTTCCAGGTGCAAGTACCTTGTTTCTGCTTGGATTACATTCTGCTATCAAACCTTCGTCAACATTGTCTGTAACCAGTACATTAAATTTTGTCTTCATTCCGTTTGTATTGTCTGCCTCAAATTCCAATACTTCTGGTGCTGTCAATATTGGTGGTATAAAGTCAGGCATTGTTACAGGATCTGATGTTGGTGACTCTATTGCCGGGTCAACAGGTACGCCTAGGTATGTCTGTACCTTGGATTCATCCTCCTTTGCCTGGTCGCCCTGTACTACTCCAAGGAATGTTTCTCCTTGAGGATCATACGGCTCTCCTCCGGCATCCAGGTATGCCTGGTACTCTTTCTCTCCAAGACCTGCTATATATCTTCGGTCAACTTCATCCCTCAGACCATTGTCTATCTCCCACTGTTCGTACTCTTCTGGAGTCATGACAAATACATCCGGCTTTCCAGATATTCTGTCAGCGACTGTATCTATTACTGGAGGTGCATTGGACATAACAACTGCTATACCCATGACACCACCAAATATTAACATAATTGGGATTGCCTTCTTTAATGGATCTGATAACTTATTGGCTACTGCTTCCTTTGTCAGATGAAGTTCCTTCATCGTCGTGTAGCATACGCTCGGAGAATCCGCTTGAAACTGGACTAGTTTTTTTTCCGAAGAGATTGAAACGCTTCTTGGTATTTTTTGTTTTTTTTTGAGGTGCTCATCAATGTTCTTTCCGTTTGCAGGTATAGGTTTTATGAAACTGTCTATCTTGTCCCATCTCTTTTTTCTGATCATTGACTTCATTACTTTGTATGGCTTTTGTTTCATTGGCGGTCTTATTTCGTCACGTTCGTCTGAAACTATAAAGAAACATAACATCTGTTTCTTTAGAAAATATACGTTGTCCTTGTCTATCTCAAACACACCATACTGTGTATATGCCTTTGCATCATTGACATACATTGGAACAATATCAATACGCTGGTATGCTATCTGAACAAATGCAAAGCCTGTTCTATTCATTCCCATTCCGATAAGATGTGGACTGTATTTTGGTATTGGTTTTGATTGTGTGTGAACATTAATCATCATGTCTGTCTTGCTTGTCTCATCATCAGTTGCATGGTCTTGAAGGAATCTTTTTGTTGACGGTGTCATGTCGTTTGATATGTCTTTTGGTATGTTCAGATTCTCTACATTGACACTTGGATCGCTTGCAACTGTACTCATAAAACGTTCCTTGTTGAACAGTTCCGATTCGCCAACATCCTTCATAACCTCATCTATCTCACTTATTGCAGAAAGGCTTAACGGTTTGGAATTTGAGAAATTGTAAAAATATATGCCTGTTTTTTTATAACGATACTCGTATTCATCGTCAAGTTCATATGTCTGGCCGTCCTTTGTTGTAAAGTATTTTGAATTGTATTTGTTTATTTTAATAAAACTGACATTACGGTCACCCATTTTTATAATAGCAATAGGTTTTTTTGACAGTTTTATCTCAAATAAAGGAACAACCATAGAATTTTTCTTGATTTAGTCCTATATAAAATTAAAATTATTTATGGCTAGGACCATCTCTTGCCCAGGAATATGCCTAGTATTGCAGATACTATGAGTAGAGCCCAGGTGGCTGTGTTCATTGCATCTGAACCAAAGTCAAGGTATCCTAGGTATGCCATTATTCCTAATGTTATTACTATGAATACTACACCCATTGGTGCACTTCTTCCTGTAAAGATGCCTGCAATTGCAATGACAAATATGAATACCATATTAACTCCAAACAGGTTGCCCATTGGCTCAATACCAAGTTGTGCTACTGATGATGGTGCTTTGAATGACTTGAAAGTTTTCTCAGATGGCACACCTTTTGGTACCTGATCTCCTGGTTGACACATTATATCATTAGGGTCACAAATTACAGTTATTGTTTGATCTGCATTCTTTGTATATTCAAATGTTGGATTAACAATAATTGATCCATAATAGTCTGTCTCTCTGTCTAACTCTGTTGTTTCACTTATTTGTGAACTGGTTGCAGTGAATGCCTTTACTATTGCTGGCTCATTTATGTTTTGTGGTTGGTATGAAATAATAACTTCAGCACCTACTGGTTGAACAGTAAATTCTAATACTGACTCAGTATAACTTTCACTACATTTGAATGCTGTATCTGCCTGTGGTGTTCCGGCAGAAGCCACTGGTTTATTTATATCCCACTGTCCGCCAGCAGCAACACAGTCAGCATCAACATCATATTCAGTTCTGTCCTCGCTGAATGATATATCTCCAGTGAATGGTGATGATGGTGTCAATGACAATGGAGGATTGGTCTGACTTTGTATGACATAACCGGTGTCCAATACAATTGTCATTACATATGAACTGGTCTGTGTCGGATAATCGATCATTGATGGCAATGATGCACCGCTTGTGAGAGGTATGTTTAATGATACCAAGTCAACCCTTACGTTGTCCCTGTATAATGCCTGCTGTACAATTGTTGCACTTGATGCGCCTGATGTGGTTATGGTTGGTGACACTGAAACACTATTGCCTCCTGTTGATGTACCAGTGATTGACAGACTTACAAGTATTGGATTGACTGTTGCAGTGTTACTTGGAACACCTTCGCCAACTGCTGTGATTGCTGACACGCGGTATACGTAACTGGAACCTGCACTAAGTCCTGTGTTTGTATATACAAGTCCTGAGTTGCCAGTATCAATCACCACATCTCCCCAACCGTTTCCGTCAATGTTGGTTTCAATATGATAACCGATTATGGCATATCCAGATGTGCTGGATGGTGCAACCCAGTTGAGTACTGCAGCGTTGTTGTTTGCTCCAGTCAAGGCAGCAGTCAAACTTCCAGGTGCAGTTGGCAGTGTTGGCGTTAGATAGCTTACAGTATTGCTGTTTCCACTTACGCCTGCTGCTGTGACTGAGTTGACTCTCCAGTAGTATTGCTGTCCAAGTGTTAGGTTGTTGTCATCAATTGTTGTTGTGGTTGATGGAAGATGTGATGTCCAGTTTGAATTGTCTTCACTTCTTTGCAAGGTGTAAGTTACTGAAGGTGCTCCTCCAAAGTCAGTTGGTGCAATCCATGTAAATCTTGCAGTTGTCGGTGTCGGGTTTGTAATTGTTAGACCAGTTGGTGTTCCTGGCAATGACCATGTTGTTGCTGTGGCTGAGGCACTCTGTACACTTTCGCCTGCTGCGTTGGTTACTGTTACTTTGTAGTATACGGTCTGTCCCAATGATAGACCTGTTGCCTGGTAGGTTGTTGCACTGATGCCAGACTGTAATAGTGTGAATGTAACGTCATTTGCAGAACTGTATACTGAGTATGTTGTGGAGCCTGAAACTGCTGGCCAAGTTAGGTCAATTGTTGTTCCACTGCTTGCAGTTGCTGTTAAGGCTGGTGGGTTTGCAAATGTTGTGATTGCCTGTGCTGGGGATGTGACAGAACCGTATGAGTTTATTGCAACAATTCTGTACTGGTATTCTGTGTTTGTTTGAAGATTGTTATGTGTATTGGTCAAGCCACCAGTTGTTGTTAAGGTTAGCCATTGTCCGTTACCAACACCGTTGACAAGGTTTAGAATTTCAACCCTGTATGAGGTTATGCTGGAACCGTGATCATAAGGTGCAGACCAGTTGACAGTTGCACTTGTTGTTGTTGATGAGGTTGTTAATGGTATGAAAGGATCAGGTGCACCGAAAGTATGTGCAGATGCAATTGGACCAAGTGCTCCAAGACCAAGTGCGTTAATTCCAGTGACTTTGAAATAATAATCAGTTGAATCTGTTAGACCAGTTACGGTATATGACACTGCCGTACTTTGTGTGTTGACAGTAACGTCAGTGAATGCAACACCGTCAAGTGACTGTTCAACCTTGTAACCAGTCACGGCATAACCGTTTGCTGTTGCTGGTGTCCATGTTAACTGTACACTTGTGTCGGACTGTGTAATTGCTGTTAGTGCGCCAAGTGCTCCTGGTGTGTCACCTGCTATGATGGAGACAGCAGAACTGAATACAGAATTGCCAACTTGGTTTACTGCCGTTACCTTGTAATAGTATGTTGAGCCGTTTGTCAAGCCAGTGTCCTGATATGTGATTGCATTGACTGATGTTAGCGGACTCCAGTTTGTACCGTCAGTTGATTTCTCAACTGCATATGTAGTTATTGCAAATCCGTTGTCTGATGGAGTTGTCCAGTCAAGTTGAATTATACTGTTTGGCAGTGCTGTTAGTGTAAGTACTGGAGATCCTGGAACGTCCCCAGCATTGGATGCAACTATTGAGGATACTGCACCTGTTCCTACAACATTAATTGCAGATACACGGTACTCATACACAGTACTTGCTGATAGATTTATGTCAGCATAAGTTGTTGCTACAGATGAGGTGTCAGGAACAATGGTGACCCAGCCTGCACCAGCAATGTTTCTTTCGATTGTGTAACCGCTGACTGCATATCCGTTACCGTTTGGCGTTGTCCATGAAAGGTCTATGGTGTAGTTGATGGTTGGTGTTGCAGTAAGACCTGTGACCTGTGACGGAACGTCGGATGCTATTGCGCTTGCCTCTGTTCCTGGGCTGCTGACTCCGTATATGTTATAAGCTGAAACTCTGTAATGGTATTCCTGTGTTGTTGTAAGACCAGTGTCTGTATATGTTATGTTTAGGTTACCAGTGTTTGCAACAAGTGGTCCCCATGTTACTCCTCCATCTGTTGATCTCTCAATCTTGTATTCAGTTACTGGAGATCCGTTGACGTTTGTAGGAGCAACCCAGTCAAGTTGTATCTGTGAGCCAGGAAGTGCTGTTGCTGTAAGGCCAGTTGGCACATCAGGTGCACCGAATGTTGTTGCAGTTGCAACTGGACTTGGCACACTTGTTCCTGTTGCCTGTGGAAGCATCTGATTGACTGTTGATACCCTGAACTGGTAGTCAGTTAAAGGTGTTAGATTTATTGCACTGTATGCAAGATTCTGGTTTGTTGTGGTTGTCACTGTAGTCCAAGTACTGCCAGCATCAATACTTTGTTCAATCAGGAATCCTGTGTGTGCTGTTCCTGTTGGATTATTCCATGCTAGGTCAACCTGTGTATCTGACTGAACCGTCGGTGTTACTGCTGCTGGAGGTGTTGGTGTTGTGAACGACATCTCAACATTTCCAGCAAGACTCGTACCGAATGAGTTCTGTGTGTATACTCTGTAATGGTATTCTGTATTATCATTTGTGTTTAGTGTGTCTTGGTAAGTTGTATTTGTTGTTGTTGCATGTGGCTGCCATACCAAACCGTCAAAGCTTCTTTCTATTGTGTAGTCTATAAATGCAAATCCGTTAAGACTTGGCTGTGACCAGGTCAGATCTATCTGGCTTGTCGAAATGGTTGTAAGTGAAAGTGTTGTAATTGGATTTGGAACACCAAATGTCTGTCCGTTGGCAGAGTTGGATGGTGCACTGGTTCCCAGTCCGTTGATTGCTGACACCTTGTAGTAGTATGCAGTTGATGTTGTAAGTCCTGTATCTTGATAAACATTGCTTTGGAAGTTAGGATCTATTACAGTGAAAGTTATATTGTCGGTACTGCGTTCAACCTTGTATCCTGTTAGGGTATAACCGTTGTCGTTTGGCACACCCCAAGCGAATGTCAACTCAGTTGCAGATATTGGAGTTACAGAAAGACCTGTTGGTATTGCTGGAACATCGCCTGCCTTGCCAGATACACCAGCAGTATATGCTGATGTACCTAGCGTGTTCGTTGCGGAGATTTTGTACTGATAAGTCTGACCGTTAACTAGACTGGTTTGAGTTAAGGTTAATGCAGTTAGTCCAGTGTGAGTTGTCTCGTCCCATGTTGCGCCACCGTCAGTGCTGACTGCTGCTGTGTAAGTTACAGCATAGCCGTTTGGTGAACTTGCACCCCATGCAACGTCAATCTGACTTGGTACCACTGGCGTTACTGTTAGGTTTGTCGGAATGCCTGGTATGTCACCTGCTGTCATAATGGATGTATTTGATGTAGCACTGGTTCCTAGGATATTAGATGCAAGTACGGTGTATGCATATGATGAACCAGAGTTAAGACCTGTGTGTAGATGAGTGGTTACTGCTGGGGACGTGGTGATTATCTTAATTGGCGTTCCACCATTTTCTGAAGCATACACATCATAACCAGTTAAAGCATAAAAGTTATCATTTGCTGGTGACCAGTTGATATTGATTTCATAATTTACCAATGCTGTTGTGGCAACGTTTGTAACTGTACTGGGTAAATCACCTGCTAACATATTGGTTGAGGTTGAAGGTACACTTGTTCCTTGTTGATTAATTGCTAGAACCCGATAATGATATGTGTTACCCAAGGTCAAACCTGTATCAGAATAAGTCAAGACGTTGCCGACCTGTTGTACAGTTGTCCAAGTTCCAGCATTGCCAGATGGAGAACGCTCTATCTCGTAACCACTGATTGTAAATCCACCATTGTTACTTGGGGCAGTCCAATCAAGTTGTATTACTGCATTGGCTATTGGTGTTGAAGTTAGACCAGTAGGTGATGCTGGTACAGTTCCAATAATTACAGTTGCAGGCGTTGACTGCGGAGAGTCGCCTGCCTCGTTGACTGTGACTATCTTGTATCCGTATGTGTTGCCCTGTGTTACTACCGTGTCAGTGTATGTTGTTCCAGTTCCACTTGGCTGTGCTAGCAGGGTGTATGTTCCACCGTTGGTATTCTTGTAAATTTTGTAAGCCAAAACAGAACCGCCACCCAAATCAGTGCTGGCATTCCATGACACGTTGGCCTGTGTTACTCCGTTGGTTGCGGTGACACCTGCTGGTGCGTTGGCTAGGTTGACTGTCTGTGCACCGTCAACATTGCTTGGCAAGCTGGAACCTATGTCGTTGACACCATAAATCTTGTAAAAGTATTCGTTGCCAGCCACTGCCGTGTTGTCATTGAATGTGGTTGCAGTGGTTGTCACTGGGGATTGTGCACCACCCCTTTGTTCAATCTTTGAGATTTCAGTTGTGGTGAGTGCATCGGAGTTTATGAAGAACTCATCTAGTGTTCCGTCAAGGGTTGTGGTGTAATCCACTCCTGTATTAGAACCCAAACTTGTAGCATCAACTACGGTAGAACCAACTTGATTACCTGATTGAAATATTTTCCAGTTGTTTGAGGCATCTCGGGTAAAGGTGTAATGCTTTGGGGTGCTTGTGTTGTCAGTGGTTGTTGTTGTGATAATATTATTTGTGTTTACTGTTGTCACATCACCACCATGAGCAGAATCACTTGTACCAGATCCATACATTGTACCATAAGCCCAATACTGAGAAGCAGTAGCAGTTGATGGGGCATTAGAGCCACCAAAAGTTCCTTTCAGTACACCATTATGATATGTGTTTACTACACCAGCAGTTGTCATTTCTAATTTTAAAACATCTCCAGCAACTACTCCAGTAATGTAATTGTAATTTCCTGATGTTGGTGAACTTGGTGTTGGTTTTTGTACAGTGTTTCCATAATTATATGAGTTGTAGTAATGTTGACAACTTGTAGCACCACAGTATAACAAATAATCCCATGAGGTTATGGCACTTGTAGGAATTGAATCTCTAAATCCAAACATTTGGTTTGTACCATCACTTGTAAATTCTAAAATTTTTCCTTGACTTGGTGTAAATGTTGTTGGATTATACACAAGACCATTCCAACCAGTACCACCAGTTTTAGTATACTGACAATTAGTTGAATCAAAAGAGAACGAACCGACTGGTGAAGTGAGTGGTTCACATGTGTGTGTGACTGTTGTTGTTACTTCATCAACGGATGCACTTGTTGGATTCACGTTAAATATTACGTCATTGATGTTTAATAGTTTGGTGTCGGTTGGTGGTATTGTTCCTTGATTTTCTAATGTATTTCCAGTTTGTTCAAAGTCGTAGTGTGCGACCATTCCGTCAGTGTCAGGTGTGGAATCACCACTTCCAGAATTATACAATGCAGAAACTTCTGTTGAAGTTAATGATTTGTCATAAAATATAACTTGGTCTAAATTCATAATAGAGTATTGCTGACTATCACCTCTTTGACCAAGTTTCAAATATGATGAGGGTGATGGAAAATCAGGAGTATAACTATGTGTACTTACAGATGAACCATCTTTGTATGCTGTAACTGTACTTCCACTTCTTGTCAATAATACATGATGCCATGCACTATCTTCAATTCCTGTTATACTTGTTGTGATGGTAGTTGAACCATCACTTAATTTTACAGCATTTGAAGATGGATGCCAGTATAATTGCCAATGAGCTCCACCTGACGAACTTCCATCATAAGAACCAATGATTGCTGGAGCTCCACTACCAAAGTTAGATGATTTAATCCAAAATGAAATACCAAAGTCGCCACTAACACTTGCCATTGGTGACGTGCCAATATCTACATAATCGTTACTTCCGTCAAAAGACCATGCGTTTCCAATCTTACCAGTTGCACCAGTTGTTGCACCGTTGTTGGTTCCGTCAAGAGTTGAATCTCTAGATTCGTTTAATGAAACCCATCCCCCAATGGAGAATGGTGCTGTACCACTTGGTAGGTTTGCATTGGAATATGATAAGTTTGGATTGTTAAGTGCTGTGCCGATTGTTCCAGTTGTTGTTGTATCAGTTCCAGTCACCGTCACACTGTTGGTTGAGGACTCTGGAATTGAACTTGGTGTTGCTGTTGTCACACCATCATAAAATTCAATATCATCAAGTGTAATGTTCCAAACACCTTGACCTGAACCACCACCTGAACCACCACCCATACCAAAGTACAGATATTGTAATCCAGTTACACCACCCATTGTTTGTGATGTATTCCAACTACCTGAACCAAATACGTTTACATCACCGTCAGTAATGGTGGCACTTCCAACTAATCCAGTATAATCAGAACTTGAGTATTCAGATACAGTAAACGTGTTACTGCTTGTTCTTTTCATCTCAAAGTATCCAACATACGTTGCACTTGCATCATTAGTTTGTCCATTCATAGCATCTCCACCATTATGTGTGGTTGTTACCGTGTTGGCGTTACTCCCATCATTTGTAAATGGGTACATACCATTGTATAATCCAGAACCCCACACTGTACCAAAGTGCCAATTCCATCCCATAGCATCACCACCAAGTGTGGTATCATCATCAAGCCACACCCTGATGGAACTATCACTACCAATAGATGTGTAATCATCAAATGCCAACTTGTAACGCAATACCCATTGTGTATCACTTACACTTCCCAAATCAACATAACATCTGGGAATATTTCCAGTAGATGTTGTGGAATAGTATTCTACTTGGTTATCAGTTATTGTATCAATGATACATCCAACACCATTTGTCAATCCACCATTATCATTCCATCCATTAGAATTATCATTTAATGAATCACCAAAGTCATAAGAAGCAATAACATCACCATGCAATAAAAACTCGTTATCAACAAAGTTAATTTCCTCGCCAGTTGAACCCGATTCATTTACCGATCCGTCAGGCAATTCGACTTGTGCTAATGCATAGTCATTTGGATTTGGTAGTACAGCCCAAGCATCAGTACCACGACTTGCGATGTTTGTAATTTCTGTGCCAGTGAG
>ENA-OREN01001575-OREN01001575.1-marine-metagenome-genome-assembly--contig:-NODE-1575-length-26036-cov-24.378674_pt1 | contig 26036 bp, 21 predicted proteins | sample MGYA00248624_ERZ508555 | MGnify/ENA primary metagenome ERZ508555 (study PRJEB26222, sample SAMN06267773) | marine metagenome | isolation source: Saanich Inlet, British Columbia, Canada | place...
CGGAATAAGAAGAAGGCTTCTTAGGATGTTCTATATAAGAAATTTTAAAAAGTTGTCAGAGGTTTTGGGGTGATAAATAAACTGGTAATTGTAACTAATATAGATAGCGTATCCTTAGTGAAAGATTATCTTAGTGAACCAAATACTTTTATTTTTACTTTAGATTCTGCTGTCCAAGCATGGCTTACTCAAAAAGAATACTCGTATGTTAATTTAATTCCTTTTTATGGGAAGGCGGGGCATCAAAGTATTATCAACATTTCAACACAGATTATTAGAGAGTTAGAGCCTGCATTTTCTCATATCAGCCGTAAGAATGTTAAAAATACGTTCAACAGTTCTATTATTTTTTGGTCTAGATTCGTTATAAATCAGTATTTAATTTATCTCTATATTATTAACTCCGTAGTAAAGTCAATGAATATTAAAGAGTTTGTTGTGCTTGATCATGGTTCTAAGAATAATTCCAGCCTTCTGATCTCAATTTTATCTTTGTATGCGTCATCAAATGAAATCAGAATGAAATCGTTAAAATATAATTATTCAATAGAAAAGCATGAGCCAAAATTAAATAACCTAGTTGAAATGTTATTGTTCGTTTTTTTCAAAACTAAACTTAAGTATTTTACAAAGAAAAAACCTACGATTTTGGCAGCTGGAACATCTCATTCTATGCCAGAATTAATTCACAATGTGCAGCAATTATTACCCACAACAAGTGTAGTTTATTTTAGCTCCAACCCTCGAACTATTCTAAGAAAATTGAAAGATATATTGAGCGGAAGAGTCACAATTTTCCCTAATACAACAAGCTTTTTAACTAAGAAAGATATTAATGAGATTCATCTACAGGTTCAAATAATGAACGAAATAGTTAGTGAAAAAATTAAAAATCAACCAGGTATTTTTCAGTTTTGTGGAGTTAATCTGCAAAATTTAATCACTAATCACTTAATTCATACTATCGAGCAGACCGTCTACTTACTTCACAGAAGAGTTAAAGGAATGCAATCAATTATGCAAATAATTGACAATCCTATAGCTGCTTTTTCACAACATGCTCTTGGTCAGTTTGGCGCTCTTGGGGAGATTTGTTATAAATATAAAATTCCAGCTTTATTGATTACCCATGGCTCTCATGTTCCCCATGAAAATGACCAGTATGCCAAATTAGAGTGGAGCTATCATGCCAAAACAATGTTCAATGCTTATTTTGAGTTTGTAGCTATCCAGACGCCGTGGGCCGATCATTTCTATAATCAAGAGAAAATTTTGTGCTCAGCCCCTATAATTACTGGCCCTCTTTTATTTGCAAAAAAACTTCACAATAGTTCTAGTAGGGAAGAATTACGTAAAAGACTTTTTACCAATCATATAGGTAAGAAAATTATATTACATGCTGGCTCCCCAAAGGGCTGGGAGTTCAATCGTCCGTGGGTATTTGAAACAATTGACGAGTATATTAGAAATATTAACCACATGATTGAATCGGTTGAAAAAGTAAAAGACCTTTATTTGGCTATTAGATTTCGCCCTATTAAAGAGTTGTCCTTGGATTCTTTTAAAATACTTATAAAAAAATCTGAATGCTATGATATATATGTTGATGGCAATTTCGGCGAGTTACTTGAGGCGTCTGATTTATTGGCTAGTTATTCTTCAACAGCCATTGAAGAAGCTTTGCAGTTCGAAATGCCTGTTTTGCAATATGATCCAGATAATAAGTACTCCCACTTACCGGGACAGTTACTTAAGAATGGACTTCCTGTGATTGTTAGTCAACTTTATTGTGTAAATAATCACAGTGATTTAACTTGGGCCTTTAATTGGCTTGTTAAAAATCACTTTACTAAAGGCACATCTTTAGGTTCTGATTATAAAAAGAATAGATACCAAAAGAAAAATATTGGAATATGGTTAAAAGAAATGCGTATTTCAAATGTATATAATGAAACTAAATAATTACCACTGTCCATTTGTAAGTCATTAAAAATTAATTAGTTAAATCTTTTTGAACAGTTTAATAAATGTAGTAGCATGTGTCTTTGATAAAGTTATGTTTAATTTTTTTGAGAGGTAAATAATGAAAGTAGTAATACTTGCTGGTGGGTTTGGTACCCGTATTTCAGAATATACTAAAGATATCCCTAAGCCGATGGTTACAATTGGGGATAAACCTATTTTGTGGCATATTATGCAACTTTATGCAAAGTTTGGTCACAATGATTTTTATATAGCATTAGGTTATAAGGCTGAGATAGTAAAAGAATTCTTTCTACATTATCATAGTCTTAATTCCGACTTTACTGTTGATCTTGATAATGGAATGATAACGTATCACCAAAAAAATGTGGTTAATTGGAAGGTAACACTTATTGATACAGGCATAGATTCGATGACAGGTGGGCGTGTAAAACGCATAGAGCCTTATGTTTCCGACGGCACATTTTTGTTAACATACGGAGACGGCTTGTCTAATATTAACATTGACTCTTTAGTGAAGTTTCATCAAAATCATGGAAAGATGATTACTGTTAGTGCAGTACACCCCGGAGCTAGATTTGGCGAGCTAGAAATTATAGATGGTCAAGTCTCTTCTTTTGAAGAGAAACCCCAAACTAAGACAGGATGGATTAATGGCGGTTTTTTTGTCGTAGAGCCAGACTTTTTCAGTTTAATTGATGGTGATGATACTATTTTAGAGAGGGAGCCGCTTGAAAATGCTACTAAAATGGGCGAATTAATGGCCTATAAACATGATGGATATTGGCAATGTATGGATACTAAGCGAGATCGAGATCAACTTGAAATGCTATACAAATCAGATCAAACTCCGTGGTTAGTTTAAACTATTCTAATGCGCATCTACTAATTGTTGGAGGTACTGGGTTTATTGGCCGTTGGGTTGTAAAAGCAGGCCTTGAGTACGGTTACACTGTAAGTGTACTGTCTTTAAATACTCCTAATTTAAGTAAAAGAATTGATGGAGTAGAGTACTTCGTGGCTGATCTTTTAGATAAGGAATCTGTTGCTATAGCGTTAAGAGAAAAAAAATTTTCGCATGTTATTAATTTAGGTGGATTTATCAATCATTGCCAGTTTAAAGATGGCGGCAGAGATATTATCGATGTTCATTTTATTGGTGTGCTTAATTTAGTTGATAGTTTAAATTGGGATTATTTAGAAAGTTTCATTCAGATTGGAAGTAGTGATGAATATGGAAATACGTCGTCCCCACAGAGTGAAGATCAAATTGTGTCCCCAATTTCATGTTATTCAGTTGGAAAGCTTGCCTCTGGACAGTTTCTCCAAATGTTAAGTCGTACTGAAGGATTCCCAGCTATTATTTTGAGATTGTTTTTAGTTTACGGCCCAGGTCAAGGTGATAACAGATTCTTGCCTCAAATGATTTTAGGATGTCTTAATGATCAAGAATTTCCTGTTTCATTAGGAGAACAGATTCGTGATTTTTGCTATATTGAGGATATAGTTGAGGGAATATTTTTAGCATTAACGTCTAATAATTCATTTGGAGAGGTCATTAATTTAGCTTCAGGGAGTCCTACTTCAATTCGGTCAGTGGTTGAAAAAGTTAATAACTTAATTGGTTATGGAAAGCCAAAGTTTGGAGAAATTGATTATAGGCCTGGGGAGAACATGTCTTTATTTGCGGACATACAAAAAGCGAGGGAGTGTTTGCAGTGGAGCCCTAAAATTGATTTAGACAAGGGTCTGAAAAAAACTATTTCTAAGTATGCAATGAAGAGATGATCTTGGAAAAATATCAACCCTTAGTTAGTATTATTATGAATTGTTTTAACGGTGAAAAATACCTTAAAGAGGCGATTGAAAGTATTTTTACCCAGACTTATGATAATTGGGAAATAATATTTTGGGACAATTGTTCAAGTGATGGTAGTGCCGAAATATTTAAGGGCTATAATGATAAAAGACTTAAATACTTCCAATCTAAAAATAAAACAAACCTTAATGTTGCAAGAAATTGTGCAATTGATCAAGCATCCGGTATGTTACTTTCTTTTTTAGATGTAGATGATTGGTGGTGTGCGGATAAGCTAGAAAGGCAGGTTCCATTATTTCGAAATGATAATATTTCTATTGTCTACGGAAACTATTTTTTTTTTAATGAGATAAAAAATACAAAACATCTTATGTCTAAAAATATTTTGCCTACTGGCAAGATAATTAAGGAAATACTTGATGGTGATATTTCTATAGGGCTTGTCACTCTAATCATTCGACGTATTTCATTACAATCCCTCAAAATAGGCTTTGATCCACAATATCATATAATAGGAGATTTTGATGTCGTTGTAAGGATAGCCCTTAAAGGAGGTCAAGTTGCTTGTGAGCAAGGCCCCGTTGGATATTATCGCTGGCATGGGAGTAATGAAAGTATAAAAAACAAGAGGCTACAGTTAAAAGAAACTGAGAGCTGGTTATCTGATATGGGGAAGACTATAGATAACCATTTACTTGTTAAATTTAGACAGAAATTATCGTACAACAAAGCTCAATTTTATTTAGAGGACAAACGTTACCTATCATTTTTTTTGTCTTTAAAGGGAGTTGGTTTTTCTAAGGAATTGTTAAAAGTGTTGTTTTTGTTGTTTTTTCCTAGAACTTCACAAAAAATAAGAAAGATATAACGTTACAAACCTATTCTATAAATTTAAATTATTATATTTCCAAGATAAAAAAATATGTGTGGTATTGCTGGCTTCTTTCAAAATATAAGTAAATCTGAGGTTAACCCCCAAACTATTGTTAGCAATATGTCAAAAAGTATGGAAGTACGTGGTCCTGATGCTGATGGACTATGGGCTGATAAGGACATAACTCTTGGTCATCGCCGATTATCTATTCTTGATTTAAATACGCGCGCAGATCAACCAATGTTATCTAATTGTGGTAGGTATGCTATTGTTTTCAACGGGGAGATTTATAATTTTCGTGATTTGAGACGTGATTTAGAAAAGAATGGTATAACTTTTCAAACTCAATCGGATACTGAAGTATTGTTAGCTTTATATGTTGCTAAGGGCGAAGCCATGTTAACAAAATTACGTGGAATGTTCGCATTTGCAATTTGGGATAAGCAATTACGTGAACTATTTTTGGCACGTGACCCGTACGGTATTAAACCACTATATTATGCTACTACAAAAAACGGCTTTATTTTCGCCTCTCAAGTAAAGGCACTGCTGTCGTCTGGTATTGTTTCCAAAAGGAAAGAGTTGGCTGGCGTAGCTGGATTTTATCTTTGGGGTAGTGTTCCTGAGCCATGGACATTGTATCAAGGAGTTTATGCTGTTCCAGCCGGTCACTGGATGAAAATTAGAGATAGTGTTCCTGATAATCCAGTTTGCTGGCATGATATTAGAGAGCATTGGTGTGGTAAATCTGAAAAGATATCAAATGATGATTTACAAAAAAAAGTGCATTGCGCTGTAAAAGATTCTGTAAAGAATCACTTGGTTTCCGATGTTCCAATTAGTATTTTTTTGTCTGGAGGGATTGATTCAGGGATTTTAGCGGGATTGGTATCTGAATTAGGTGTTTCTGTAGAAGGTGTTACACTTGGTTTTAAGGAGTTTGTTGGTAGTCAAAGAGATGAAACTACCTCTGCATCAGCCATTGCTTCTTATTATGGAATCCCTCATCACATTAAGTGGGTGAGTCGCAGTGAATTTGAACAAGATATGCCTTATATACTCGAGGCGATGGATCAGCCTACTATTGACGGGGTAAATACGTGGTTCGCAAGTAAGGCTGCAAACGAACGTGGCTACAAGGTTAGTATGTCAGGCGTTGGTGGGGATGAGTTGTTTTGTGGATATTCGTCTTTTAAACGAATTCCAAATTTAGTTTCTTGGGCTAAAATAATTAAGCCAATTATTAATTCAGGTATTCGAACGAGTAGTTTTTTTGATTGGGTTGCTAAATATCGCTCACAACCCAAGATAGCTGCCATACCAAAATTTATTGACTCATTAGAGAAGATGTATTTTTTAGAAAGATGTTTATTTCTCCCTGAGGAATTACCAGACTTGATGGGTTTAGATAATGCAAAAGAAGGGTTGGAACGTCTCGGAGGAGACCCTCCAGGAGTAAAATTAACAAACGCCATAGATGGTACTTCGTCCGTTGGTATTTTAGAATCTAAACACTATTTGCGCAACCAATTATTAAGAGATACTGATTGGGCGAGCATGAGTCATTCACTGGAACTACGCACCCCTTTGGTGGACATAGCTTTATTGAGTGAATTGGGTCCATATGTACCTAATTTTTCAGGTGGGGTTGGTAAGATTTTGTTATCTAAGGCAGCTAGAAGACCATTACCAGATTATATTATTAACCAGCCTAAATCAGGTTTTGGATTGCCACTGGATCAATGGCTAATAGAAAACAATACTGATAGAATGCAGTTCGGCTCACCTGATTTAAAATCATCTAAAATACCTTGGGCTAAACAATGGGCTATCATGATTATGAGAGAATTTTAATGCGAGCAGTTCATATTATTCCTGCAGTTACTAAAGAATCAAGCGGGCCATCTTATTCAGTTGTGAATCTATGTAAATCATTGATTAAATGTACAGCAGATGTCCAATTAGTTGCGTTGGACTGGGAGACAATAGAATCACCGCCTAAGTTTCTAAAAACTTTTAGTATGGGGTGGATGCCACGTAGATTAGGGCAATCTCCTAAATTATTTCGTTGGCTTTCTAATCAAGTTAAATCACAAAAAATTGATATCTTACATAGTCATGGTATGTGGCAAATGAATGCTCTTTATCCAGGATGGGTTGCAAAGAATAGTGAATCTAGTCTTATTGTATCTCCTCGTGGAACTTTCTCCAAATGGGCGATGCAGAACGGATCTTCCATGAAGGTTGTATTTTGGGCCTTTTTTCAAAGACCTGCACTAATGCAAGTAGATTGTTTTCACGCGACATCAGAATCCGAATATAAGGATATTCGGCGTCTTGGCTTTAATCAACCTGTTGCGGTTATACCCAATGGTATTGATATTCCTGATTTGCCTAAAAAGAATAAAAACAGATTTAGAACTGTATTATTTCTAGGGCGTATTCATCCAGTTAAAGGACTTGATATACTACTTCCCGCATGGAAAGAGGTGCAGTCACATTTTCCTGAATGGCAGTTAATTATTGCTGGAAGTGATGATGATTATTATGGAAAAAGCGGGTATTTAAAGAAAATGCATGATTTATCAAATAAATTAAACCTAAATCGTATTAGTTTCGTTGGTGAGCTAAATGGACATGCTAAACTGCAGGCATACTGTGATGCAGACTTATTTATCCTGCCGTCTTATTCTGAAAACTTCGGTGTTACAATTGCGGAGGCATTATCTACTGGAACGCCTGTTATTACAACCAAGGGTACACCGTGGGAAGAAATACAAAATCAGAAAGCCGGTTGGTGGATAGATGTCAATACTGAATCACTAACAGCAAGTATGAAAGAGGCGCTCCAATTATCTAGTTTTGATTTAGAAAAAATAGGCAAGAATGGTCGTCGATGGATGGAGAATGATTTTTCTTGGCAACATACCGGTGAAGATATGTTTAGAACATATCAGTGGTTGTGTGATAAGTCTCAACCTGTCCCAGGGTGGGTTAAAATGATCTAATTTTATATAACGGAGGAGGTATTAATGAGTTGGAGAACAAACCCGATAATATTAAAAATGCGGGGGCTTGGAAGGTTTTTGGGTATAAATAAACTGATAGCATCTTATATTCTAGGTGAGGGCTATGAAACAAGATATGAGGATAGTTTTTTTAGTAATTTACGCTTAAATGATTGTATTTGGGATGTTGGTGCTAATATAGGCCACTATACAAAACTTTTCTCAAAGCAGGTGGGTGATTCTGGAAGGGTTTTTTCCTTTGAGCCAAGTCCAATAAATTTTGTCAATCTTAAAGAGAGTAGTAAGTTGCTAAAGAACACTATTTTATTTAATTTTGGGCTGGGTGACAAAAAAGAAAAACTTTGTTTTCAGCAGGGTGCTGATGATATAGGTGCTACTAGTCGTATTGTGGATTCAGATGTTGGCGGTGTTGATGTTGATGTCCTTGTTGGTTTGGATTTGATAAATGAAGGTATTGCTATAGAGCCAAATGCTATAAAAATAGATGTTGAGGGTTTTGAATATGAAGTTCTTAGGGGTTTGGGCAACTATCTGAATAATCCTAAACTACGTTTGATTGGGGTTGAAATTCATTTTGAAATATTAAAGGATAGAGGTATAGAAGGTGCGCCAGTTTTAATTGAGAATATGTTGGTTGAAAGTGGTTTTATTGTAGAATGGACGGATCCTAGTCATATTGTTGCGACCCGTAATAATTGATGCAGTATTCTACTATAAACAACACAAATATTAATGTGCCCAGAATTTCCTTTGGGACTGCATCTTTGCATCATTTAATAAGCCGGAAAAAACGTAATGTATTACTTGAAACTGCATTATCATTAGGCATTACCCATTTTGATACTTCACCATATTATGGTCATGGCTTAGCTGAATTAGATCTTGGGATTTTATTAAAGGGGCGTCGGAGAGATATAACAATTTCTACTAAGGTTGGACTGTATCCTCCAAATAAATCTTCTCATTATTTGTTCGATATTTGGACTCGAAAAATTATGGGAAAAATGAATTCCAAATTCTCAAAACCTGAGGTTGATTGGAGTCTTAGGCGCGCAACTTGCAGTATAAATGCAAGCCTTAAAAATCTTAAAACTGACTATGTGGATTTCTTATTTTTACATGAGCCAGATATGTCTATGATTGAGACGGAAGAGTTTGTAAACTGGATTGAGAAACTAAAAGAACAAGGAAAAATTCGTTATGGAGGATTGGCAGGCTTGCCGAGTTTACTGGAGCCATGGATTATGGATAATCATCCTCTGTCTAATGTGTTACAAGCAAGAGATAGTGATAATGATAGAGAAAAGATTGATTCTTTTTTGAAAATAGGTTGTAGACCTCAGTTTACATATGGATATTTATCAAAAATATCAAAATCTAACCCTATTAAAAGCACTAATGTAATAATGAAAAATGCTCTTTCACGTAATCGTTCTGGGTCGATTATTATATCTACAAGAAAAGTTGCTAGACTTAAAGAACTTACACGTCTAGCCCAATGAAAAACGTAAAGATAGCCAACCTATTTACATCAAACAAGAGTATTTTAGTAGAAGAATGTGAGGTGTGTGTTGTTGGAGCTGGTGCGGCTGGAATTTATTTAGCAGTAGAGTTGACACGTCAAGGTATTGATACAATTTTGCTTGAGGCTGGCGATCTAACGAGTATTGATCCAAAAAGCGCTGGTTTTAGCGCATTTTTCGAAGATGAATTATATTCTGGAGCGACAAAAGGTAGGTTTTTTGGTCTTGGTGGGACAACTTCACATTGGGGCGGCATACTGGTACCACATACTAAATATGATGTAAAAAGAGATAACAAATGTATTTTTAATACTTGGGGGCATATTGTCAATATTGTTAACAGTAGAGGTCCATCTGTTTTAAAAAAGCTTGGATGGAATAGAAAGTCCGAGTTTACGGATTTCATTGGTAAAAAGAATCATCGATATCAAAAGTTATTACAGATTCTAGGCATTGGTTTGGTGTTGGACCTATCTCTTCCATTTCGAAAAAAAAACTTTAGTTTTCTCCTTAGAAAGCTATCGAAAAGTAATTTTAAATTAAGAATATTTATTAATTCTGTTGTTTATGATTGGGAGGCAATTTCTGGTGATTGCGAAGGGAGAGTGCAGGCTGTCAAAGTGAAGTCAAGCAATAATAATCAGCTCTCTGTTAAAGCTAATAAATTTATAATATCTGCTGGCACAATAGAGTCAGCTCGGATATTGTTGGAATTGAATCAATCAACAAAAGGTATGATTATTAAGGATACAGCTGAAATTGGTTGTTATTTAACTGACCACATCTCACTTCCGGTGGCTAAATTAAGTAAAGATAGTGCCGTAAAAGCAATAAAGTCTTTTTCCCCACGTTTTTCACACGGTTGGATGAGAAGTTTTCGTTTTATTGATGACTGTCCTGATAATAATATGCCTCGCTCTTTTTTTCACTTTATTTTTAAAAATGATAGCGTTGGGTTTTCTTTAGCTAAGGAGTTTTTAACTTCTATACAAAGTAGTCGGTGGCCCAAAGTATCAATTCGAGATCTTGTTTTAGGGGTTGTTGGTATTATTAAGCTTGGAATATTCAAGTATGTATATTCAGGATTGTACATTCCAAAGAATGCAGATATATATTTACAGTTAGACGTTGAACAATGTCCGAATAAAGAGAATCGGGTTACACTGGGAGAGGAGTTAGATAAATATGGGCGAAATGTAGTTAATATTAAATGGAAAATATCTGAAAATGATATTAAAAATATAAAATTTATTACAGAAAAATTTTTTCAAAAATGGCAATCTTTTGAAGGTGTAGAGTTGAATACACTTAAAGAAGATCAAAATATAGCGAAGCCATTTGATGCTTATCATCCAGTTGGTACATGCTCTATGGGAAAGAATAAAGAGTCTGTAGTTGATGAAAATCTAAAGGTTTGGGGTGTTGAAAATCTTTGGGTAGTTAGTACAGGTGTATTGCCAAGCGCTGGTACTGCTAATCCTACATTTACAATGTTGTGTTTGGCGGAAGAGTTAATAGGGAAGATTGCCATTAATGGAGTGTAGAATTGGATAACGATATGTATGAGAATGGAGTTTGGAAGCCTGGTAAAGTACCAATTGCCGTAATTATGATCTCACTTAATGAAGGACATAATTTAAACGATGTATGCGAGAATCTTTCCGGGTGGGCTCATGAGGTTTTTTTGGTTGATAGTTATAGCAAAGATGAAACAATTGATATTGCATTAAATTACGGAATAAGAGTTGTTCAAAGAAGATTTAGAGGTTTTGGAGATCAATGGAATTTCGCTTTAAATGAACTTGATATTAAATCACCATGGGTAATGAAACTTGATCCGGATGAGAGACTAACTGATGAATTAAAAATAAACATATCTAATGTGATTAGTGAAAATCAGTATGACGCATTCTCTTTAAAACGAAGATTGTGGTTTATGGGAAAATCTTTATCTATCCATCAGAAACTTATACGTGTTTGGAGGCCTGGTGTTTGCCGCTTTTCAGATGTCGATGTTAATGAACATCCAATCATTGATGGAAATGTTGGACATGTAAAGGGAGATTTGGAACATCGTGACAGTCCAAATTTAGATCATTGGCTGGAAAAACAAAATCGTTACTCTACTCTAGAGGCGGAGATTGCTTATAAAAACAAACCTTTGTCTGATGAACAAATCTTTTTTGGAACGAGTTTGCAAAGACGCATGTGGTTAAAGAGAAATTTCTACAAAGTTCCATTTCGATATTTTTTTCTATTTGTGTATCATTATTTGTTTCAAGGCGCTATTCGTAGTGGACGGGTGGGCTATATTTGGGCAAGGCTGCGATTAGAAGTAATGCGATTAGTTGAATACAAACAGTTTGAAATGAAAATTTTAAATAAAACCCCGACCAAGCGCTTTTATGGTCCCGGAAAGCCTGATAATCGCGTAAAAAATTTTAATTAGATGATTTAACTTATGATAAAAAAATTCAATAAAAAGAAAGTCGATTTTTCTAATCAAGTTCCAAAAACTTTCGACTCTCCAGAGAAAATCCCAAATGATAAATACGAATCAAGTCGTTGGCAATCAGCCAATCGCAGCTTTTGGGAATCAAACCCTATGCGATATGATTGGAAAAGAAAGAGCCCATATGATGAAGGTAGTATTGATTTCTATAATGAAATTGATAGAATATTTTTTAATGAAATTAAAGCTGTAATGCCATGCAAGAAAATTCCTTTTGATAACTTAATTCCTTTTAATACTTTAAACAATAAGTCTGTATTGGAAATTGGAGTAGGGGTTGGTAGTACCGCCGCCCTTATTGCTCCATATGCTAAGTCTTATACAGGGATAGACTTAACCGAATACGCTTTCAAGATGACATCAAAGCGAATGAAATTGAGTCAGAATAGATCAAACTATAACATTATTCAGATGAATGCAGAAGAGCTTGATTTTCCTGATAATTCGTTTGACTTAGTATGGAGTTGGGGTGTTATCCATCATTCAGCAAATACTAAGAAAATTTTAAATGAAATATATCGTGTTCTTAAGCCAGGAGGATCTGCCAAGATAATGGTGTATTATCGTGGATGGTGGAATTATTACGCTGTAGGTTTTCTGATTCATGGCGTTATAAGAGGTGGTTTTCTCAAACATAAAACACTTGCTAGTGTCATTCAAGCTAACACTGACGGAGCTATAGCGAGATATTACTCTATAAGTAGTTGGAAACGCACAGTAAGTGAGATGGTAACTGTTAAATCTGTGTCAATTTCTGGTAATAGGGCGGACATGCTTCCAATTCCAGCAGGTGCAATTAAAAATTTAATGATTAATGCGGTCCCAAATGCAATTATACGATTCTTTCTTAGTAATTTTAGGATGGGTAGTTTTCTTATTTCGGAATTAAGAAAGGACAAGTAGAATGATTTTTATTAGAATATATTTGGTTTATTTTTAATACTTATGTGTGGAATTTTGGGAATATCTGGCGGCGATCCAGATCTTGTTATAAAGGCAAACCGTTTTTTAGAACATCGAGGCCCAGATAATCATGGAGTGTTTATAGATAAAGCTCGTAAAATTGGCTTGGGACATACTCGATTGTCTATACTCGATACATCATCACACGGTCATCAGCCTATGATTAGTAAAGATGGTAAAGTGGTATTAGTTTTTAATGGAGAAATTTTTAATTTCCGGGAGTTACGAAGTAATTTAGAGAACAATAATTACAAGTTTGATGGTGGATCAGATAGTGAGGTGTTGTTAAATCTGTATCTGCTAGAAGGTACCAGTTTTCTATCAAAACTTAACGGAATTTTTGCTTTTGCTATTTGGGACTCTCGGTCGGATTCTCTATTCATTGCAAGAGATGGCCTGGGGGTTAAACCTTTGTATTATTCTGCTGGTAACAACTCTTTCTCTTTCTCAAGTGAAATTAAGGCGTTGATGCAGCTATCTACTATAGAAAACAAAATAGACGAAGCATCCATTAATCGTTACCTTAGTTTTTTATGGTGTCCAGGTGAGGGTACGCCAATAAAATCAGTTCGTAAATTATTGCCAGGAGAAGCGATGATTATTAAGGATGGATTAGTCAAAGATAAATGGATTTGGTATCAGCTACCAGTTTTCACAGGTGTGTCTGCAAATCTTAGTAAAAGCAAATCAATTTCTGGTACTACTGAACATTTAAGACAAGCAGTTCATCGTCAAATGGTATCTGATGTGCCATTGGGAGCTTTTCTTTCTGGAGGGCTGGATTCTAGTTCAATTGTTGCTTTTGCCAGAGAGGTGAATCCAGATATTAGATGTTTTACTATTGACACTATAGGTAAGCAAGATAAAGGTATTATTAATGACCTTCCTTATGCTCAGCAAGTCGCAAAACACCTAGATGTTTCTTTGGATGTTGTGTCAGTTGATTCTAGCAAAATAGCACAAGATCTTGAATATATGGTAACCCAGCTTGATGAGCCATTAGCAGATCCAGCAGCACTTAATGTTTTTTACATCAGTCAGTTAGCAAGAAAGCAAGGGATTAAGGTACTTCTTTCAGGATCTGGAGGAGATGATTTGTTTACTGGGTATAGACGCCACCATGCACTTCAGTTACAAAAATACTGGAATTGGATGCCACGAGGCATTCGTGCAAGTATAGAAAGAGAAACCAAAAAACTGTCTGTATCAAATCCATTTCAAAGAAAATTATCTAAGTTTTTTAATGGAGCGGGACTTGATGGTATTGACAGGCTAGTCAATTATTTTCGTTGGGCTGATGATTCTTTATTGCAAACTCTTTATTCCAAAGAATTTATAAACCATTTAGGTAGAAGTCATGCAGAAGATCCAATGGTTAATTTTATTACACCTATAATTTCTAGCCATACACCATTAGAGCAAATGCTTGCTTTGGAGCAAAGATTTTTTCTTGCAGATCACAATCTAAATTACACGGACAAGATGTCAATGGCTACTGGTGTTGAAGTAAGAGTCCCTTTTTTAGATATAGATTTGGTTAATTTTTCTGCCCGTATACCAAATAAATATAAACAAAAAGGCAGTACTGGAAAATGGGTACTAAAAAAGGCAATGGAAAATTATTTACCAAAGAATGTTATCTATCGTCCAAAAACAGGCTTTGGTGTACCATTAAGAAGATGGATAAAATACGAATTAAGAGAGCTATTAACTGATCTTTTATCTGCCGAGAGTATAAAAAAACGCGGACTATTTTCATCAAGAGCTGTGCACCAACTTATTTCGGATAATGATAGCGGTAAAATCGACGCCAGTTATACATTGCTATCATTACTTTGCATAGAAATCTGGTGTCGTGCATATATTGACCAATAAAAATAAGGATTAACTTTGAAACAAATTCTACAAAATTTATCAAATGGTGAAACAACACTAGTTGATGTACCTTGTCCTAAGAATATTAAATCTAACATTTTAGTAGCCACTAGAAATACAGTCGTTTCTGCTGGAACTGAGCGGATGTTGGTTAATTTTGGTAAGGCGAGTTATATTGATAAGGCCAGGCAACAGCCGGATAAGGTGAAAATGGTATTAAATAAAGTCGTCACAGATGGATTAATGCCAACGATTGATGCAGTTCGCTCTAAATTAGATCAGCCGTTACCATTAGGCTATTGTAATGCCGGCATTGTGTTAGAAAGTGATGTTAATGGATTTGAAGTTGGTGATAGGGTTGTTTCTAATGGTAACCATGCTGAGGTTGTACGCGTACCGAAGAATTTATGTGTAAAAATTCCTGGTAATGTTGATGATGAGTCAGCTGCATTTACAGTGTTAGGTGCTATTGGATTGCAAGGAATTCGCCTAGTTCAGCCAACTATAGGAGAATGTTTTGTAGTTACAGGCCTAGGGTTAATTGGTCTAATGTGCGTACAAATGTTACGAGCTAATGGATGCAGGGTATTAGGAATTGATTTTGACTCTAAAAAGTGTGAATTGGCGCAGAAATTTGGAGCTGAAACGGTCAATTTATCTAAGAATGAAGATCCTATTACTATTGCTAATAGTTTTTCAAGAGGTAGGGGCGTAGATGGTATCTTAATTACAGCAGCTACAAAGTCTGACGAGGTAATGCACCAGTCAGCACAGATGTGTCGAAAGCGCGCCCGAATTGTTTTAGTGGGTATTGTTGGTTTAAATTTAAGGCGAGATGACTTTTTCGAAAAAGAGATCACTTTCCAGGTATCAGCATCTTATGGCCCTGGTCGATATGACTCGTTCTATGAAGAAGAGGGTAATGATTATCCAATAGGCTTTGTACGTTGGACTGAACAGAGGAATTTTGAGGCAGTGTTGGATATGATGTCGTCCGGAGTTTTAGATGTTAAATCTGTCATCACTCACCGTTATGACATTGAAAATGCCATTGAGGCTTACACCTTGCTAGATAGCTCTGATGCACTTGGTATCGTTTTAAATTATTCTAATCAAGACCAGGAAACTCTCACTAAATCTAAAGTGGAGTTACATCATCGATCATCTAAAGTTGTCGAATCTTCTACACCATGTGTAGGTTTTATTGGTGCTGGAAATTACGCCTCAAGGACACTGATTCCTGCATTCAAAGAGGCTGGTGCTGTGTTAGATACATTGGTGACTAGTGGCGGTATTAGTGGCGTACATCATGGAAAGAAAAATCAATTTGTAACAGCTTCTACCGAAACTAGTGACTTATGGAATAACGATAAAATAAATACAGTATCGATTGCAACTAGACATGATGCCCATGCAGAACAAGTGGTTGATGCATTAAAGTCTGGAAAGAATGTATTTGTTGAGAAGCCACTGGCTTTAACTTTGGATGAACTTGATGTTATTGATAAAGCTTATCATGAAGCAAATAAGTCTGATACTGTTAGATTGATGGTTGGGTTTAATCGTCGTTATGCTCCGCATGTGGTTAAAATGAAGGAGTTATTAAGTAGCCACCGTTCTCCTAAATCAATTATTATGACAGTTAATGCTGGCGCTATACCAGCCGAGCATTGGGTGCAAGATATTTTGATAGGCGGGGGAAGAATTATTGGTGAAGGGTGCCACTTTATAGACCTTATGCGACATCTTGTTGGACACAAAATTACTAATTTTCAAGCCATAATGATGGGCAATGTTCCAGGGGTCGAAATTAGAGAAGATAAAGCTTCAATTACACTTTCATTTGAAGATGGTTCGTTTGGTACGATTCATTATTTAGCCAATGGTGACTCTGCTTTTCCTAAAGAGAGAATTGAAGTATTTTGTGATAATGCAGTATTACAAATGGACAATTATCGAATTCTTACAGGTTACGGTTGGCCTGGTTTTAAGAAAATGAAGCTATTTAAACAAGACAAAGGTCAAAAGGCTTGTGCTAAAGTTTTTATTGAATCTATTGCTAATGGAAAGGAATCACCCATATCTTACGAAGAGGTGATGGAAAGTTCAAGAGTATCTATTGAAGTTGCTAATTTATTGCGTAATTAATGTTTAATAAAGGGCTTCTTCTATTTAATACTGTTAAGTATTTGAAGGTTGGTCAGGTGCTAAACAGGGTTAAACGTAAATTTATTAAGCCTAAAGTCAATTTACTTGATATTCCTGAAAATTCGTATCCTATTAGTAAGATTAAACCTGTTATACAGTGTTCGCAAAGAATGCATGGTGAGAGTAACTTTAAGTTCTTAAATAAAAAATTTATACTAAAAGTACCAGAAGATTGGAACGCTAAAAATCAAGATAAGTTGTGGCTATACAATTTACATTATTTTGATGATCTTAATGCTATTAATTCTGAACAAAGAACCATCTGGCATGGCAATCTAATCCAAAATTGGATTAATGATAACCCGCTTGGATTTGGAAATGGTTGGGAGCCCTACCCTTCTTCGTTGCGTATTGTTAATTGGATAAAGTGGTCATTATCAAGTGGTGATTTAAAGAAAGAATGGCTAGGCTCATTGGCTATTCAAACAAGATTTTTAAGTCAAAATTTAGAATATCATCTTTTAGGTAATCATCTGTTCACCAATGCAAAAGCCTTAATTTTTTCTGGTCTGTATTTTCATGGATCTGAGGCCGATGAGTGGTATCAGTCTGGAATGCGGATATTAAATAAGGAGCTGCCTGAGCAGGTGCTTGCTGATGGAGGTAATTTTGAACTTTCCCCTATGTATCATGCAATTTTTCTAGAAGATTTGTTGGATATTATTAATGTCCATCAAGTTTACGAAAAAAAATTACCAGACAATATAGTGCCTAAAGTTATACAGATGCTTGAATGGTTAGAAACCATGTGTCACCCAGATGGTGAAATAGCATTTTTTAATGACTCAACTCTGAATGTAGCTCCAACTTTAGATAAGTTATTAGATTACACTAATAGGTTGAATATTACTTATAGTGACAGTCAGGAGAATCAACTGACATATCTTGAAGACTCAGGATACATTAGAGTGAATAGAGAGGGGTTAGTAATTATTGCAGATGTTGCCGAAATTGGCCCTAGCTATATTCCTGGACATGGACATGCAGATGCTTTAAGTTTTGAGTTGTCTTTGTTTGGCGGAAGAGTGTTTGTTAATTCTGGAATATCAACTTACGAGTCTGGGTTTGAACGCAATACACAAAGAGGGACCCAATCACATTCGACTATAACTGTTGATGATAATGACTCCAGTGAGGTTTGGGGAGGATTCCGTGTGGCAAAAAGAGCGAAAGTTTTTAATATAAACAATGCCAAAGAGGATGGTAATTTTAAATTTTCGGCTTGTCATGACGGATACAAGAGACTTAAAGGGAGACCTATACATTGTCGTGAGTGGAATGTATCTGAAAATTTATTAGAAATTATGGATAAAATTACTGGAAGTGGTAAGCATAAAATAACCTCTACATTGCCACTACATCCAGAGGTTGTAGTAGGAAATATTCATGATAACTCTGTTGAGCTTGTGATTAGAGGAAAGAAAATAAAAGTTAGCTTTGAAGGCAAAGGTTTATTGCTTGTTGAAGCATCCCACTATCATCCTGAATTTGGATTATCAGTTAACAATAAACAGATCGTGTATAGTTATAATGACAACCTACCTTTTAAAGCGACAATAAGGATATCATGGTAAAAATATTGGCAGTATTTGGTACCCGCCCAGAAGCTATTAAAATGGCACCAGTAGTTCATGCGCTTTGCAAGAAGGTTGATGTAAAAGTGTGTGTAACTGCACAACATCGGCAGATGCTTGATCAAGTTTTAGAGTTGTTTGAAATTACACCTGATTATGATCTAGATATTATGGAGCCTGGGCAAGATCTTTTTGATGTTACTAGTAAGGTGTTATTGAGAATTAAAAAAGTTTTACAATGTGAAAATCCAGATGTTGTTCTAGTACATGGCGATACAACTACCTCTATGGCTGTAGCTATGGCGGCTTTTTATTTGCAAATACCGGTAGGGCATGTAGAGGCTGGTTTACGTACTTATGATATAAATTCCCCTTTTCCAGAGGAATTTAATCGCCAACTTACATCAAAAATTACTACATTGCATTTTGCACCAACTGAAATTGCTCGTCAAAACTTACTGGATGAAAAAGTACTAGATAGTCAAATTTACGTAACAGGAAATACAGTTATTGATGCATTATTCTCTATGGTAGGAAAAGCAAGATCTATTAATTTTTCAGACAGTATTTTGGAAAAAGTTCCGTTTTTGAAACAAAAGAAAGGCAACGTTCCTCGTATTATTTTAGTGACAGGACATAGACGTGAGAATTTTGGACAAGGTTTTGAAGAGATTTGTCATGCATTGCATGATATAGCATATGAGAATCAAGATGTTCAGGTTATTTATCCAGTACATCTAAACCCTAATGTACGCGAGCCTGTTAATAGAATTTTATCTAATATAAATAATGTACATCTTATTGAACCAATGGAATACCTAACATTTATTAAATTAATGGATTTATCATATTTGATTCTGACAGATAGCGGTGGTATTCAAGAAGAGGCGCCCAGTTTAGGGAAGCCAGTGCTATTAATGCGTGATACAACAGAGCGCCCAGAAGCGGTAGAGGCGGGAACGGTAAAATTAGTAGGTACGAGAAAAGAGGAAATTGTAATAATGGTTAATCAATTATTAACGAACAGTGAGCTCTATAAACAAATGTCAAGAGCACATAATCCATATGGTGATGGGAATGCTAGTCATACTATTTGTGATGTTTTAGTAAGTAGGGATGTATCATGATTGTATCTGTAATAGGCTTGGGGTATATAGGCCTTCCAACTGCAGCAGTATTGGCATCAAAAGGAGTAAAAGTAGTTGGAGTTGATATTAATCAACATGCAGTAGATACAATTAATAAGGGAAAAATTCATATTATCGAGCCAGAATTAGACGTTTTGGTGCATGAAGCTGTACAAAATAACTATTTAACAGCGGTTATAGAGCCAGAAAAATCAGATGTGTTTATGGTTGCTGTACCAACACCTTTTAGAGGTAATTATGAGCCTGACTTGTCTTATATAAAGCAAGCGGCTAAGTCAATTGCTACAGTGTTAGAAAAAGGAAATCTTATTATTTTAGAATCTACATCTCCTGTAGGTACTACAGAAAAGATGATGGAATGGATGAGAGAAGAACGACCTGATCTTTCCTTTCCTGAATTTGGGAATGATAATTTTGAAGCTGATATATCAGTAGCACACTGTCCGGAGCGTGTATTGCCAGGGTATGTAGTGCGTGAGCTAGTAGAAAATGATAGAATTATTGGCGGTGTCACTAATCGATGTGCAGAACGAGCTAAAGATCTTTATAAGTTTTTTGTAAAGGCAGATTGTCTAGTGACAGATTGCCGAACAGCGGAATTAAGCAAACTGGTGGAAAATTCCTTTCGTGATGTAAATATTGCTTTTGCTAATGAATTATCTTTAATTTGTGACAAACTAGAGATTAATGTATGGGAACTGATTAAGTTAGCAAATCGACATCCTCGTGTCAATATTTTACAACCTGGTCCTGGTGTAGGTGGACACTGTATAGCGGTTGATCCATGGTTTATTGTTAATTCTGCACCCGATGAGGCAAAATTAATACGTGCCGCTAGATTGGTGAATGATAGCAAGCCTAATTTTGTTTTGGATAAGGTTAATCAAGCAGTTGATATCATAGGTAAGGATATATCAAAGTTAAAAATTACATGTCTGGGGTTAGCTTTTAAGCCAGATATTGATGATCTACGTGAAAGTCCCGCCTTAAGTATTGCAGGTAGAATAAGCTTAATGGGTTTTTCAAAAGTATTAATAGTGGAGCCCAACATATCTGGTCTACCTAAAGAATTTAAAGATAAGCCAGTAGATTTAGTTTCGGTTGATGAAGCTATAAGAGTTGCCGACATAGTTGTATTATTAGTTGACCATACTCCATTTAAATCTACAAATCTTAGCTTGTTATCAGGTAAACAGATTATTGACACTCGTGGAATTTGGTCTTGAAGATTGTTTTTTTTACATTTTATTACCCTCCTGATCTTTGTGCGGGTTCTTTTCGTGCAATATCTTTAGCGAAATTTTTGTCAAGAAGATTGGGTGTAAATGATGAATTACATATTATTACCACACACCCAAATCGCTATCAAAATCATCGAGTAAAAGCAGATAATATTGAGATTGATGGGAAAGTTACAGTACATCGTATCTCTGTTCCAGGTCATAAGAGCGGCATGTTATCACAAACTCGTACATTTTCTGTCTATGCGCTAGCCGCTTATAAATTGTGTAAAAATCTCGGCCCAAATTTTATTATTGGAACCACTTCACGCTTAATGACTGGCGTATTAACAGGCATTTCTGCTCGTAGATTAGGGTGTAGATATTTTATTGATTTGCGTGATATATTTTCAGAGACTATTTCTGATTTACTTTCTCGCAAGAGTAAATTATTAGGATTTTTATCTAAATCAACCTTTTCCTTTTTAGAGAAGTGGTTATTTAATAAAGCTTCTGGAGTTAATGTTGTGTCAGAAGGTTTTCCTAGATATTTTCGAGATAAGGGGATAGATACATCAGATTGGTTATTTTTCCCTAATGGGGTGGATAGGGAGTTTATTGGCCTATCTTCTATAGAGAAAAATAGGCAGAATAGCGTTAAAACTATACTGTATGCTGGAAATATAGGTAGTGGACAAGGGTTGGAGACAATATTGCCTCATATTGCAAAGCTAATTGGTAACAAATATCGTTTTTTAATTGTTGGTGATGGTAGTACTAATTCTTTGTTAAGATCTGCTATTAAAAGTGAAAATGTTAAAAATATTGAGATATTGCCACCAGTTAAACGTGAGAAATTAATTGAATACTATCAAGATGCAGATATTTTATTTTTACATTTAAACGACATCCCTGCTTTTCGTCGAGTGTTACCATCTAAGATATTTGAATATGCTGCTTTAGGAAAGCCAATTGTGGCTGGCTTAAGTGGTTATTCAGCACAATTTTTGAGTGATCACGTGCCATACGCTTGTTTATTTAATCCTGGGGATACAGTTGGAGCTGAGTCTTGCATACTAGAAGCGATAAATATTGATATATCTGAGAAGGCTGTTGAGGGTTTTATTAAAATTTATTCAAGAGAATATATAATGGATAAAATGGCTAATCAACTAATGACTATTATGGATGATAGTAAATGAATAAAGTATTTGTGACTGGAGCGTCAGGTTTTATTGGCAAAAGACTGGTTACGGCATTATTAGCTGACAATGTATCTGTTCGGGTACTTTCGAGGCATGATCAATCTGATTTCGAGACGGTAATCTGCGATCTCCAAAATGCATCCATACCTAGCGATGCACTAACCGATATTGATACAGTTTTTCACCTTGCAGCTTTTGCACATGATCTAAGAGATGCTACAAATATTGAGCATTTGTATCGTTTAGTAAATGTGAGTGCAACAGAAGAGTTGTTAAGGCTAGCTACATTGTCAGGCGTACAGCGATTTATTTTTGTTAGTAGTGTTAAAGCGGGTGGGCATGCATTATCTGGTCAATGTATATCTGAGTCTGATCAAGACAAGCCGGAAGGGGTTTATGGTCAAACCAAATATGAAGCAGAATTGAAAGTTCTACAAGTAGGTCGTCAGTCAGGCATGCATGTTTCAGTTTTACGACCTTCTTTAGTTTATGGTAATGGAGTCAAAGGAAATCTAAGTAATATGTTTTCCGCAATAAAAAAAGGCTGGTTTCCTCCACTACCTGAAACAGGAAATAATCGTTCTATGGTGCATGTTGATGATCTAGTTTCTGCATTATTATTAGTTTGTGAGGATGATAGAGCGGATGGTGAAATATTTAATGTGACTGATGGCAATAAGTATTCTTCGAGAGAAATATATGAGACAATGTGCAGCGTCTTGGGAAAGAAAGTGCCTAGCTGGAGTGTACCAAAGTTTGTGTTTTATATGACTTCCATATTTAGCCCAAGATTAGCATATATGGTTGAAAAATTACTTGGAGATGAGTGTTACTCTTCAGAAAAAATTAGAATGATTGGGTTTAGCCCAAGTAAAACACTTGAAAATTTTAATACATAAGTATTTTGATTATGCTTATAAAGAGTGATACATAAATGCCTTATATCTTCGCCATAACAATTATATTTTTGTATGTTTTAATGCAGACTTTTTTGTCTATCTCTATAGCATCTAAGGTTTCCGGAAGGCTGACTGGTAGATTGGCATTAGGGACCACTATGCAGCAAACAATTATAGTTGGAAGTTCAGCGTCTTTGATAGTTATTCTACCACTAATAGGGTTCTTAATTGAGTCTGGAATGAGTTTAAATACTTATTTGATAATAGTTACCACTTCTCTCTTTTTGTCATTTTTGACGTCATCATTCGTTATTTTTAGACTAAACACATTCCAGGGTATTTTTCAAAAAATATTCCTATTGTACGATGACAACCATAACATTCCCTTGTCAATTATTAAAGGTTTTATATGTGCCCTAACAAAATGTGATACTCAGAATAATTTTATAAATCGTTTTTCATTTGACAAGCTTATTGTTAAAAAAGTTGTTATTTCTATGATTGCATATTCTTTTATTTCAACTGGATTTTTAGTAGCATTTCTACTATCTGTTAAATATCCAGATTACAGGCTAACAATGAGCCAGTTTAATACTGCATTTCAAGGCATTGGTGCATTTATGGCAGCTTTCTATATAGAACCAATGTTAAGCAGATCGATAGACATAGAAAATGAACAGGTTAATTGGGTTTCCAATATTTATTCTGTAATTTTTGGTAGGGTTTTGTCTTATCTGATCACTTGTTTACTATTTTTATTTATATTAGTTTATAACTTGTGATTTTTTATTAATAATTTACATATCATATCTTGCTTTATGAAACGTTCTTTTGATTTAATATTTGCAATTATTTTGCTACTTGTATTGTTAATGCCAATGTGTGTAATTGCTATTTTGGTGAAACTTTCCTCCAAAGGTGTGATAATTTATTGGTCTAATAGGGTTGGAAAGAACAATATAATTTTTAAAATGCCGAAATTTCGTTCTATGCTGACAGATACACCCAATGTAGCAACACACCTTTTAGATAATCCTAGTAAATTTTTATCTCCAATTGGCTTATTTATACGTAGTACTAGTTTAGATGAATTGCCACAATTGTTTTCTATTCTTAAGGGTGATATGAGTTTTGTAGGCCCACGTCCCGCATTATTTAACCAAGATGATTTGATTGCTTTGCGCACTGAAAAACATGTAGATAAATTGTTACCCGGAATTACTGGTTGGGCGCAGGTCAATGGTCGAGATAATTTATCGATACCAGATAAGGTAAGATTAGACGTTGAGTATTTAAATAAGCAATCATTTGCATTAGATTTTAAAATATTGTGGATGACTCTTTTTAAAGTAGTAAAAAGCGATGGGGTTTTGCATTGATTGATAGACTTTTATTACTTTCTAGATTTAAGAAACAATTAATAACACTGTTAGTTGATGCTGTTGTATTAATTGCAGTATTGCTATTTTCATTTTCAATTAGACTTGGATACTGGTATTGGCCTGAAGGTGATTTATTTTGGCTTATTTTTGGTACACCTGTGATTGCTCTTCCTGTTTTTCTGCAGTTTGGCTTATATCACGGCATTGTTCGTTTCCTAGGTCTTCGAGCGTTATGGGCGGCCGTGAAAGCTGTGTCTTTGTATGCATTAATATGGGGCATAGTTGGACTTATATTTGCAATAGAAGGTGTTCCAAGATCGGTTGTATTAATTAACTGGTTGTTAGCAATTATGTCAATTAGTGGGTTAAGAATGCTAGCTAGGTGGATGTTGTCTAGTGCAGGCGCTATGTTTGAGGGAAAAAATGTAATTATTTATGGTGCCGGCTCTGCAGGCAGGCAGTTAGCCGATGCACTATTGCAATCTACTGAATATAAACCCATTGCGTTTATTGATGATGATAAAGATTTAATCAGCCAACACATTAATGGTATCAAAGTTTACAGTATTGATAGTATTGAGTTGTTAGTACAAAAATATAGTGTAGATGAAGCTTTTTTGGCATTACCTTCAGCATCACGTCGAAGGCGTAATGAAATTATTAATTTTTTAGAGCCTTATCCAATTCTTATTCGAATTCTCCCAGGTGTGTCCGAATTAGCACAAGGAAAAATCGAAGTTGAGGATTTGCGTGATGTAAGTGTTGATGATTTATTAGGGAGGGAGTCAGTAAAGTCGGAGCTATCTTTACTACAGAAAAGTATCAAAGACAAAGTTGTAATGGTTACGGGGGCAGGTGGCTCAATTGGCTCAGAATTATGTAGACAGATAATAAAACTTGGCGCTAGCAAGCTCATAATGTTTGAACAAAGTGAATTAGCTTTATATGTAATCAATCAAGAGTTGTCTAAGAGTCATGTGTTTCCAATATTGGGGTCTGTGGTTAATCAAGATAGAATAGAAAGAGTATGCAAGAAATTTGGTGTAAAAACCATCTATCATGCAGCTGCATATAAGCATGTACCAATGGTAGAGTACAACAATACTGAAGGCGTTATTAATAATATATTCGGTACATTAAAGTGCGCTCAGGCCGCTATCAATTGCCATGTTGAGGAATTTGTATTGATATCAACTGATAAAGCTGTACGCCCAACAAATACAATGGGCGCCACGAAGCGAAGTGCTGAAATGATTTTGCAGGCATTATCAGATGATCAAAAAATCACTAAATTTATCATGGTACGTTTTGGCAATGTACTCAATTCAAGTGGCTCAGTGATTCCTTTGTTTAAGGATCAAATCAAGGGTGGTGGTCCTGTCACAATATAAAGGGGTCAAATATAAAGGGGTCAGTGTAAATTAAATAATAACAAGCTACAATCTTTCTGTACAATCATAATCAATAACGCAATTAATAAAGCTTTCTCTGTGCCCAGAAAACCCCGTATCAGCCCTATTGGCATACCACAACACATTATTACTAGAGGTAACAATCGGCAAGTTTGTTTTACCAGTGAAGATGATATGGCTTTTTACATCAGTTGTCTAAAAGACTATTCAAAAAAATACAAGCTACAGGTTCATGCATGGGTGCTTATGACTAACCACATTCATCTGCTTTGTACACCTTTTAGTGAAAATTCCGTTAGTAAAACCATGCAAGACGTGGGCAGGCTTTATGTTGTTTATTTTAATAAAACTTATAAACGTACAGGCACATTGTGGGAGGGGCGGTATAAATCTTCCTTGGTGCAGTCTGA
>ENA-OREN01001579-OREN01001579.1-marine-metagenome-genome-assembly--contig:-NODE-1579-length-26004-cov-4.596598_pt1 | contig 26004 bp, 23 predicted proteins | sample MGYA00248624_ERZ508555 | MGnify/ENA primary metagenome ERZ508555 (study PRJEB26222, sample SAMN06267773) | marine metagenome | isolation source: Saanich Inlet, British Columbia, Canada | place...
TGGGGCTACTCATCGCTCGAACAACGAGCAGAAGTCCGCAAAGAAGCAGTAGCAAAAAGCGTCTGGCCACCAAAAGGCGCACCAAAGCCACGAACCCAAGACAGCAAGCTCTACATGCCCTTCTCCTTCAGCCCTCTGAAGTAAATATAACGTGGGCTGTCGTTGTGAAAAGTGACGGCAGCCCACGTTGCGTGGATCAAACGTTTGGCTGCCAGTGGGCACTCGGTACTCGAATCATAGATTCTGGCAATATTACGAAACTATAGCGGTCAATCCTCGAGCTGAATCGGTAAAAGAACCTCGCACACGCTCTCAGAAAACGTGACCGGCACACCTAAAGCGATCATCTTGCCAAACTAAAGCTCTGCCTTGCGAGCCACAACGCCAACCGAACCACTTCTTCCGGCCTCTTAACACGTTGGCTCCGAGCAAACGGAGTTGGACCACCAACCTGCATTATGTCCTTCGTATAATCAGTCGCCACCGGACCCGTAAAACCGAAAACCTCACCATTTCGAACACGGAGATCCATATCAACCAAAGCCTGCACATCGCCGTAGTGCTTGTTCAGTGCCTCGGCAAGAGAGGAATACCCCACCATGGAGACTCATGTAAACAACACGGTCAAAAACCTGAATCGAACGCCCTAAACGTTCGGCTTCGGCCACTCGCCCGACCACTTATCACGGTACTCATAGCTCAGCCCAGCACTACCGGCAAGATTGTTCCACATCGTCGTTCGACGGTAGTTTCGTTTGCCGACCAACGAACGCTGGATTAACGCAGCGTCGTCGCGCTCTAACCGTTCAAAAATCCGATCATCATTCGCAGCATCATGATTCCAGCTAGGCTCAGCCGATTCGCTCTCCCGTTCGAACAAATACTTCACCATGTACCGAACCTGATCGCTCGTATTAGCCGTACCAGCATGCCAAATATCGTAGTGCAAAATCAACACCGATCCCGCCGGAACAACAGCCACGATCTGATCCCTGAAATTCCCATGCGAAGCGTTTCGATCACCTGAGGCAGTGAACAAGTGCGAACCCGGAATCAACGCCGTTGGCCCCATATTGGAAGCAACGTCCTGTGGGTAATACATAACCAACACGCTCTGAACATGATCTGAAACTCGACCATGCCCATCGTCAAGCGTCGGAATATTTAGGCTGTCCTGATGCCACACCTGGCTTCTCGTACCCGGATGATTTCGATGACAATGCCTATGCGCAGCCAGCGAATAGTCAGCACCCAACAAGCTCGACAACGCTCCTCGAACAGCGGGGTGTTCGTAAATTTCGTCGATGTTCGGAACCGCCTTGTTTATCTCGTCGCCCGGATTCGTCGGCAACACTTCAAGGTCGCTATAAATCTGCGAATGAAACTCAGCAGGAAACTGAGGCTCAACGATGTGATAGCCGTTGATCACAAAATCAGCGACCTGATCGTCGTTCAGCAAATTCTGTGCTGAAACTCCTGAAGCCTCAAAAGCCGTAGTAGCGCTAGTCATCAAATTGCTCCATCTTTTCCAGGACGAACTGGTAACCAAATACTTCGACTTCCGATCCCTCTAGCGATCCACGCTGGTCGGGAAAATGAACCACCCGCCAGCCATCGCAAATAGCTTCGTAAACCGAGTCATAATCCAGACCCGTTTTCGTCGGATCAATCTCTACAATCGAACCACGCACCGGCTCGTGTAACGCCTGAGAAATCGCAGGCGACCGCGGATCGGTCGATTGACCACTCAAATAAAGAAGTCGCTGTTTTAATGCCATATATTTCGCTGCGTCAGCCCTCAAACCCTAATTCCGAAATTTCCGCCAATCGGGGAAGTACACACCATACTGAATTTCCGACACCCGTGTTTCACAAATTTGTCATTGCGAGGAATGAGATGACGACTGTCCATCGAGCATCCAAAGCCAGCCCTCACCAAAACATGTCATCCTGAGCCAGTCGAAGGACGACAGACAATAGCCACCAACACCCACCCAAAATCACATCCCTAGTGATAAATTCATCTCGCTCACAACCCATCAATCATCACGGATTCTTTTCACATGCTCACAGCAGGCGCCGGACGAACTGACATCACCCCTCCCGTAGGAATCGCCCACGCAGGTTGGGGAGCGGCAACACATCAGCGCGCCGAAGGCGTCGACATGCCGTTCTACGCAACCGCCCTTTACGTAACCGATGGCGATCTAGAAATCGCAATCGTCGATCTCGATATTGGCGTACTCATGAACGACGATGATCGAGCCATTCGGGCTGAAGTCGCCAAAATTTCTGGCATCAAAGAAGAAAATCTCCGAATCTCTGCAACCCACACACACTCCGGACCCGTGAACCGACAGTCTTGGCTAGATGAAGGAATGGAACTTGTCGGCCCCTATTGGGACTCTCTTCCTGAACGAGTAGCCACTGCGGTAAATACAGCGCGCCACAACGCCAAGCCGGCACATGTTGGAGTTGGCAAAGGCACGAGCTCGATCAACGTAAACCGCCGACCTGCCCTCGTAGACGGCACGCTATTCACAGGTCGACAATGGGACGGCGTGGTCGACCAAGAAATCGGCATCGTTGCAATCAACGACACAGCAGGCCAACCAATCGCCACTCTGCTCAACTTCGCCTGCCACCCAACGATTCTCGGCCCAGCGAACAAACTTCTCTCTCCCGACTACCCCGGCTACGCTCGTAAAGTTGTCGAACAATATGGCGGCGGGCTATGTCTCTTCTTACAAGGAGCAGCCGGTAACTGCGGCCCAACTCATGGCTTTATTGGCGAAGTAGCGGTTGCACAATGGCTTGGTGAACGACTTGGGCTCGAATCAGCTCGCATCAGGTTAGAAATCGACCCTGTCCCGCGAAAAGAACGACTCGTAGAAGTTGTTCAATCCGGTGCCGACCTCGGTATGTACGAAGACGAGCCAGCGGGCGAACCCGACGACACCCTTCGAATCATCAATACAGCAGCAACACTGCCAGTTGGCGACTTCCCAACAATCGAAGAAGCACAAGTCAGTTTCGACAAAGCAGTTGAAACTCTAAACAATGCCCGCAGAAACGAATCCGAAGACAACATTAAAATTGCCGTATCCGAAGCAAAACGAGCCGGATTTGTTCTAGGAAACGCTACACGCACCGCCGACGGACCAATGTCGATGCCCGTCCAAGCAATGCGAATCGGTCCCGCAGCGCTGGTCGCAATTCCCGTCGAAGCCTTCTGTGAAATCGGCATCGCTGTGAAGGGCGCATCCCCCGCCGAACAGACTCTCTTCAGCGGATACACCAACGGCTATATGGGATACATGCCAATGGCCGACAACTTTGAAGAAGGCGGATATGAAGTCGTCACCACACCAATGGCAGCCGGAGCCGCCGAAGAAACAATCGACGTCTGTACCGACGCCGTAAAAGCCCTCTGGCGCTAGCGGTTAGCGTCAGGTGCGCTCGTCGTCCAGTCAGTCGGCTGAAAACCGGTGTACTCCAACCCGACGGGCACCCGCTCGAACGGTGTAACTCATCCGTCTCAAAGAAATTAAAAACGCAGCACCCCACCGTTGACCAGCTCAGACCCGCAACCAAAACTACTCCGTAACGGACAGTTCCTTCGACTCTGGTCGGTCGGCTGGATGACAGGCACGATGATGTGGCTCGAGATGCTCGTCGTCGCGTTATTGGCACTCGAACTAACCGACTCACCGTTCCTCGTATCGGTCACATTCTTCCTGCGATTCCTGCCGATGATCTTTGGATTCGGTATCGGAGTAATCGCTGAGCAACTCAATCGTAAGTACCTAATGATCGGCGGTCTCGTAGTTCAGGCCACCACCTCAGCCGCTCTTGTAGCCCTTATCATCTCCGATAAGCTCGAATACTGGCACCTTGCCCTCGGCAGCTTCTTCATAGGAGCAGTAATGGCGAGCGAATTCCCCGTGCGGAGAACCATGATCGGCGAAGTCGTCAGCCGAATGAACGTCGGGCGCGCCGTCTCGCTCGAACAAACAACAAACTCGCTTTTCCGCATCATCGGTCCCTTCGTAGGCGGAGTGTTCCTCGCCACCATCGGAGCACAAGGTGGCTTCCTACTCGGAGTCGTTCTCTACTCAATTGGTGTCCTCATCGCGATCTCGATGAAGTACAACCGACCAACCTCAACAGAAGCGCTCGCCGGGCCCAAAATCCAAATCACCGAAGGCATCCAATACATCCGAAAAAGCCAAGTAATGATCGGCACGCTCGGCGTAACACTCGTCCTAAACGTCTTCGGATTCTCGTACTTGAGCCAACAACCAGTCGTTGCGAAGCAAGTGCTTCAGGTTAGCGACGTCCTCATCGGAATTCTTCAATCAGTCGAAGGGGCAGGAGCATTCTTCGGAGCCGCCCTAATCGCCATCTTCGCCAAGCCCCGCCATTACACCCGCATCTACATGTGGGGATCACTGCTCTTTATGGTCGCCATTGTCCTCTTCTCGCAATCCACAACCTACTGGATCACCTTGATCATCCTCTTCTTCGGCGGAGCTGGAATGTCAGGATTCGCCACAATGCAAAGCGCCATCATGATCTACGTATCCTCTCCCCAAATGCGTGGACGCGTCCTCGGATCAGTCGCGGTATTCATAGGCATCGGGCCCTTCGGGCAACTTGGCATCGGACTTCTTGCCAGCATCCTAAATCCCGCAACCGCAGTCCTAATCACCGCCGGAACCGGCATTATCTGCATGTTCATCGCCTTCGTCATCTACCCAGCAATGAACAAACCCGCAGCCCTAGAACAAGACGCTGCAAACGGCTGACCGCACTTAGGGCTGATCCAACCGGTAATATTCGCCGGGAGCGAGTTCTCTCCAATGCATCTTAGCCCCGTCAAAGGGTCACGAACCAACCTGAAAACCCATCCTCTCCTCCCTGCAAGTAAACACCTGCATTACCACACACTGATATCGTTCCTACCCAAACTAACCACTCCTGCCATAAAGAAAAAGCCGCACGCGACCATTGCAACTCGGAATCTTCGGAAAATACCTCACCCTCTGGGTAGCAATCTGCATCGTTGCAGGCTTAGCCCTCGGCGAACTGTGGCCCAGCTTTTCCAATACGCTCAGCCGATTCACCATCAGTCAAGTGTCGATCCCAGTCGCAATCCTTGTCTGGTTCATGATCTATCCGATGATGGCGCGAATCGATTTCACTAGCATCGCCGACGTTCGTAAACGCCCCCGCGGTCTTGCCCTCACGCTGGTCATCAACTGGCTCGTAAAACCGTTCACCATGTTCGTCGTCACGTGGTTTTTCTTGAAAATCGTCTTCGCACCTTGGATCGACGGCGACCTCGGCGACGCATACCTAGCTGGGGCAATACTTCTGGGAGCCGCCCCATGCACAGCCATGGTCTTCGTCTGGAGCTACCTCACAAAAGGAAACGCCGCATACACCCTCGTTCAAGTAACCGTGAACGATCTCATCATGCTGTTCGCCTACGCACCAATCGTGATATTGCTACTGGGGATCGGGGATATCACCGTTCCCTACGACACCGTTCTGCTATCGGTCGTGCTCTACGTCGTAATACCCCTCACCGCTGGATACCTCTCTCGACGATGGCTCATCAACACCAAAGGATCCAACTGGTTTGAAGAATCATTCCTACCTAAACTCGGACCCGTCACCATCGTCGGATTACTTCTAACGCTAATCTTGCTGTTCTCGTTCCAAGGCAAAACTATCCTTGATAATCCGACCCACATCGGTCTAATCGCCGTACCGCTAATAATCCAAACATTCATCGTTTTCGGAATCGCCTACACCGTGGCGAAAATGTGGAAACTAAGCCACGACATAGCAGCCCCCGCCGCCCTAATCGGAGCCTCAAACTTCTTCGAACTCGCAGTCGCCGCCGCCGTATCGCTATTCGGACTCAACTCCGGAGCTGCACTCGCAACCGTAGTCGGAGTCCTTGTAGAAGTCCCGGTAATGCTTCTCCTAGTTCGATTCGTAAACGCCACCTCAAAATCTTTCGCCCACGCCCACGATGGCACCTGCTGTCCCGCCGGGGCAGTTCTAGCCAAACAACTCGAAGCCAACGAATAATGCTTATCATCCCGATGAAAATCGTGGTCAATCGACCAATCAAGACGACCATTCGAATATAGTAGCCTCACACCCAAATTCCGCTCCCGCACAAAATCCAAACATGCCCTCCGAACAACAACTCGAAGTCCGCTCACACCTGCTCTCCGCCGTAAAAGATTTCGTCAAACGCGAAGCCATACCTGTTGCAGCCGAGCACGACGAAAACGACACCTACCCAGCCGCGCTCTTTGAACAAATGGCAGATATGGGTCTCTTCGGAATGACCATCCCCGAGGAGTACGGAGGACTCGGTGTCGACGTCACAACCTTCGCAATAGTGTTCGAAGAACTCGCAAAAGGCTGGATGTCGCTCACAGGCCCCATCGGCTCGCACTCGATGCTGACATGGGGCATCACAAAATACGGAACTGAAGCCCAAAAGAATAAATGGCTTCCTGATCTAGCGTCAGGCAAAAAGCGCGGTGGACTCGCCCTCACTGAACCCGGCGGTGGGACCGACGTAGCCGGCATGCAAACGAAAGCCGTGAAAAACGGTGAAGAATACGTAATAAACGGCACAAAACAGTTCATCACCAACGGCCGAAACGGCGACGTATTCCTGCTCCTAGCCAAAACCGATATGAACACTAGCCCGCCTCACAGAGGTATCACCGGATTCATAGCCGAAAAAGGTCCAGGATTCACTTCTGGAAAAGATTTCAACAAGCTCGGATACCGGGGCGTCGACACAACAGAACTCATCTTCGACGACTACCGAATCGACGCCGAGAACGTTCTTGGGAACGAAGAAGGCAAGGGCTTCTATCAGGTAATGGATTCGCTTGAAACAGGTCGAATCAACGTAGCTTCCCGAGCCATCGGAGTCGCTCAAGCCGCCTTCGAAGCAGCCATTAAATACGCCCAACAACGAGAAACCTTCGGTCGACCAATATCAACCCGTCAATCGATCCAAAACATGCTCGCCGACATGGCAACCAAAATCCACGCCGCCCGCCTTATGACTCGTGATGCCGCGGCTAAAAAAGACCAAGGCGAAAGAGTCGATCAAGAAGCCGGAATGGCAAAGCTCTACGCTTCTGAAATCTGCGCAGAAGTCACCCTCGACGCAATGCGAATCCACGGCGGCGGCGGCTACGTCAAAGACTCCCCAATCGAACGCTACTACCGCGACGCCCCGCTTATGATAATCGGCGAAGGCACCAACGAAATCCAACGCCTGATCATCGCCAAAAACCTTCTGAAAACCTACGAAATCTAACCACTCACTTTTTATCACCTCCCACCGATACCGCCATCTGAATGGCGGTAGCACTACTACCGATGGATTATGGAGCTCCCTCTGTGCGCCCAAACATTGTTTTTGCCTTTGCCGACGACTGGGGCCGCTACGCCTCCGCCTACCGAAACCAGCCCGGTGAAAGCTCAATCCATGAGCTAATTGAAACCCCCAACTTCGACCGTATCGCCGATGAAGGAACGCTCTTCCTTAATGCCAACGTCCCTGCTCCAAGCTGTACGCCGTGCCGCAGCTCTATCCTTACAGGTCGTTACTTCTGGCAAACCGGACTCGGCGCAATTCTTCAGGGCGCACGCTGGGACGAAACTATACCCACCTATCCCCTGCTCCTCGAAGACGCCGGCTACCACATCGGATACACCTACAAAGTCTGGTCGCCGGGACTCACCACTAATGCGCCGTACGGTGGAGCACGAACAGCATATGAATCGGCAGGAACCCGCTACAACTCGTTCTCTGAGGAAGTAACGCTCCGCCCTGAAGGTCAATCTATAGACGACGCCAAACAAGAAATCCTCGATGAAACTGGGGCAAATTTCGATAGTTTTCTCGATGCCCGTAGAGGCGACGAACCGTTCTGCTACTGGTGGGGGCCAACCAACACCCATCGCGTTTGGCAGCAAGGTTCAGGAAAAGAACTCTGGAACATCGAACCCGATGACCTAAAAGGACGAATGCCCGATTTCCTCCCCGACGTCCACGAAATCCGAGAAGATTTCGCCGACTATCTAGGAGAGTGCCAAGCTGTTGATGCCGGACTCGGCGTACTCATCGCCAAGCTCGAAGAAATCGGCGAACTCGACAACACGATCATCGCCGTCAGCGGCGATCATGGCATCCCAGGATTCCCGCGCGCCAAATGCAATCTTTATCAATTCGGTACTGAAGTTTCGATGGCGGTTCGCTGGCCTGAAGCTGTCTCGGCAGGACGAACCGTCGACGATTTCGTAAACCTTATGGACATCGCCCCAACCTTTCTCGAAGCCGCTGGCGTTGATCTCCCGGAAGGAATGACCGGCAACAGTCTGTTGCCACTTCTCAAACAAGAAGGTAGTGGCCAAATAGAACCCGAGCGGGATTTCGTCGTCACCGGACGCGAACGTCACAATCTAGTCGACAATCCCCGACCAGATGAAGGCCTACCCTACCCAACCCGCGCAATCCGCACCAAAGACTTCCTCTACATCCACAATTTCGAGCCCGATCGTTGGCCCGCTGGCGATCCTATGGGACTCGATGACCCAACAACCGAACCGCCTCCAGCCGACGAACTGCTTCACAGTTACACTGTCGTATACCCCGATCTCGACAAAGGTCCAACCAGATCGTGGATGATCTACAACCGTTCTGACCCCGAAGTAGCCCCGCTGTTCGAACTCGGATTTGGAAAACGACCGCAAGAAGAGCTCTACGATCTACGATCGGACCCTGACTACATGACCAACCTCGCAGGAGAACCAGCGCATGAAAACACGCGAAATCACCTGAATGACCGCCTCATGAAAATCCTCGTCGAACAAAACGATCCGCGGGTAACCGAAAACCCACCTCGATTCGAACATCCACCCTACGCCGGACCAGTTCCCGAAGACTGGAAACAAGAAAACGCCAAAGGCGTCGAATCCTTAGGCACCAGCAGATAGACCACGACTAACGCCACGATAACTCTCCGCATCCACGCGTCACGAGCAAAACCTACCTATCGATATCAGCAAGCCCGTTCTTGATGCCCTCTGTAGCCCAAGTTGCCCACGGCTGCGTAAAGAACTTGTAACCCTTGGCGATAAGATCGTTCGCTTCAAGCGTAGGAGGAATGAAATACATGCCCGGAACAACCCCGTGCCTCTTACATGCAGCAGCGATAGTGTCCAGACCCTTCGTGTATGCATCGCTCGTGTAATCAAGCGGAGTATTCAGTTCGATCGAAAGATCAGATGGACCTATCAGGAGCACATCGATTCCGGGCACACTCAGAATTTCATCAAGATTGTCGATCGCCTGTTGCGTTTCGATCATAGGAATTATGAGTAGCTCTTCGTTGACCATGTCCAAGTAACTCCGGTAGTCGGCAGCTTCACCGAACTCACCCCGAGGACCCGAATGACTGCGATCACCGTCCGGCGAATACTTGCAAGCCCGCACCATCGCTTCGGCCTCGCCTTTGGTGTTGACCATAGGAACAATGACACCCATTGCACCTGCATCGAGCGCAAAGCAAATTAGATCTGGCTGATTTCCGCTAACTCGAATAATCGGCTTGGCCTTCATACCTTTTATCGACTGGATATTAGGAATTAACTGTTTGACTTCGACCGGTGTGTGCTGAGTGTCGAACAACAGGAAATCGAAACCGGAATCAGCCAACACGGTCATGTCGCCGGCAGCCGCTCCGGCAGTTCCGATAACGGTTTTGCCGGATTTCAAAAGTTCTCTAATGACGTTCATATAAGTAATTTCTCCGGTTATTGACGATCAGTACTAAGCAAACGCCCAGTGCTAATTCAGTAGGACTTGGACTGCAGCGCATTGTTGCACAGATTGAAAGGCACAGGTCGAATGAAGATAACGGGATGAGATCAGCCCACAACTCACCCACGTAAACGATAGAATCAGCCAACTTCGAAATCTCTCATCAGGCCAACTAACCGAAAACCATGCAACGCGTATACATAACTCTGCAAGGCGACAACAAAATCGCCATCCATAACCTCAACTCCGAAACCGGAAAAATCACCCACCAGGAAGACATCTCAACCCCTGGCGGACCTGCACCCTTCGCCATATCACCTGACAATACACGTGCCTACATCGGGCTTCGTGACGACAACGTAATGGCAAGCTTCGATATCGATGAATCGACCGGGGCCCTTAAGCCGACAGGCAAGATTGGTCTTGAATCAGACCCCTGCTACGTGTCAGTCGACAACACCGGCCGACACCTGCTCTCCGCCTATTACGGAGCCGGTCACATCGCAATTCACCCCATCGACGAGCAAGGCGCTCTCGGAGGTGCACCAACCGAATGGATCGCCACTCGACATCGCGCCCACTGCGCCCAAACCGACGCATCAAACTCCTACACATTCCTGCCGCACGTCGATGACTCAAACGCTATCTACCAGTACAAATTCAACGATAAAACCGGCAAACTCACTCCCAACACTCCAGCCATAATCGAACCGCCAACAGGACACGGACCCCGTCACTACGCCTATCACCCAAACGGCAAATTCGTCTACTTCGACAACGAACAGCATTCCAGCGTTACCGCCTACAAGTTCGACTCGGTGACCGGAACGCTAGAGGCGTTCCAAACACTTTCAACGCTCCCTGATGACTTCACCGGCGAAAACTCAAACGCCCAAATCCACATGAGCCCCGACGGCAACTACCTCTACGCAGCAAACCGTGGACACAACTCCATCGCCATGTATTCCGTCAAAGATTCGACCGGAGAACTAACCCCCCTCGGCCAGCAACAATCACTCGGCACACCACGCGCATTCGGAATCGACCCAACAGGAAAATTCATGCTCGTCGGCGGACTCGACAACGGTGATCTAGCAACCTACACAATCGAATCATCAGGAACTCTTAGGCACCTAAATACTCAACGGGTAGGTAACCTGCCAATGTGGATCCACATCACAGACCCCATCTAGGAGTCGATCATTTCCTCAATCTAGCCAAGTACAGAAAATGTCATCCTGATCCAGTCGAAGGACGACGCTCAGAGCAAATCACGCATGAAAATCACATCAATCAAACCCTGGCTCGTAAAAGTTGAAGGCACCTTCTGGGGCGAATACTTCTTCATCGAAGTGCAAACCGACGAAGGCATCACCGGCTGGGGCGAAATCACAACCACCACACTCACCGCCAACCGCGCCGTCGCCGGAATTATCGAAAAACTCAACGATCTTCTCATCGGCGAAGACCCCTCTCAGATCGAACGAATCTGGAACAAAATCTTCCGAGCATTCACATATATGGGCTCCCGGGGCGCAACCACTCACGTAGTCAGCGGAATCGATATCGCACTCTGGGACATCCGAGGAAAAGTGCTCAACCTCCCTATCTACGAACTACTCGGCGGTAAAGTCCGTGACGAAATCCTGCTCTACACGCACCCCGACCAAAACAACTTCGGAACTCCCGAAGGCGTCGAGCATGAAATCAGGAAAATCATTGATTCAGGGCACAAAGCCTTTAAGTTCGACCCGTTCCCATTTACAGGAGAGCAATCTAAACAAAACGCGGGTTACCTCAGTGGAAATCTGGATAAAGCTGGCGAACGGGTAGCAGCAGAATTGACCGCTAAAATTCGTGAAATCGCTGGCGAAGATATGGAAGTTCTAATCGATGCCCACGGACGATTCAACGTCCCAACCGCCATACGACTCTGCAACTCGCTCGAAGATGCTGGGGACATCGATTGGTTTGAAGAACCAGTCCCTGTCGAAAGCTACCACGCCCTTAGCCAAGTTCGAGACAAAGTGAACGTCCCGATTTCGGTCGGTGAACGACTGCACACCCGTTGGGAATTTGTACAAATATTCGAAAACGAACTCGCTGATTTCGTAATGCCTGATGTCACATGGACTGGCGGAATCACCGAGCTGAAGAAAATCTCAACTCAAGCGGAGGCATACTACATTCCTGTATCACCACATGACGCGAGCGGCCCCATAAACGTCCTCGCCGGTGCTCACGTAATGATGACCATTCCGAACTTTTACAAACTAGAAACATCGAACGCTGACCTCACCAAGTACAACGAATTCATCCAGTCGCCGCTCGACAACTCCAACGGAGCACTTCATCTCGATCCAACAGCACCAGGACTCGGCATCGAAATGAACATGGACTACCTAACCGCCAACAAACTAAACGACTAGGCATCGGTGGATCGCCAACCGTAACTCACGATCCTCCCTCTCAGAGTGGTAGTGACCTGCCCCTCACCTAACACAAAAACTCTCACAAAATGCTCGCAACCTGAAATGGCAACAAGAACGTAAAATAGTTCTATGACCAATTCCAACGCCAACCTTTCAGCAAGCGAAGAAAAGACAGCACCAGCTGTAGTGGGTCCTGAACAAACCTTCACAGTAGCCGCTCTCTACCACTTCGCAAAAATCGAAGAACCCGACCAGAGAAAAGACCCGCTTCTGGCGCTCTGCCGTGCCGAAAGCATCGTCGGAACACTCATACTCGCTGAAGAAGGCATCAACGGCACAATCTCCGGACCCGACAACGGAATCAAAGCCGTTCTTGAACATCTTCACAGTTGGACGAACGTCGATGTAATCGAAGTCAAATATTCCTACAGCGAGAACCAGAACTTCAATCGGATGAAGGTCAAAATCAAAGACGAAATCGTCACAATGGGCAAACCCCACATCGACTCCAACGAAGACGCCGGAACCTACGTCGAAGCTGCCGACTGGAACGAGCTTATTACGCGCGATGACGTCCTACTGATCGACACACGCAACAGCTTCGAATTTGGCGTCGGCCGATTCAAAGATGCGATAGACCCCGTCACCACAAACTTCCGTGAATTCCCCGATTGGGCCGATTTACTAGCATCCGGAACTCAAAAGCCCACCGCAGTCGCCATGTACTGCACCGGTGGAATTCGATGTGAAAAAGCCACGGGATACATGAAGGAAATCGGCTTCGACGAGGTCTACCACCTCAAGGGCGGAATCCTCAAATACCTCGAAGAAGTCCCCGAAGAAGAAAGTCTCTGGGAAGACGAATGCTTTGTCTTCGACCACCGAGTCTCACTCAAACACGGACTGGTCGAAGGCGATTACCAACTCTGCTACGGCTGCCAGCACCCCATCTCACCAGCCGACCGCGAATCTCCAATGTTCGAACTAGGCGTCAGTTGCCCATACTGCAACGACTCTCTCGCCAATGAAGATCGGGCACGATTCCGCGAGCGCCAACTCCAGATCCGACTTTCCAGAGAACGCGGCGAAGAACACTTAAAAGACAACGCCTCCAAAAAGCCCTACAAAAAGCCCGGCGCAACCAAATAGGCTATTGCGAACTGCCGCTATAGGGTGTGGACAAGTTCAATGGGCAGATGGAGCCAAATCTGGTCGTATTATTTATGTCGGTAAAAAATCCGACTGTTGGCTAGATGTGAAGTTAGGTTATGACCTATCGGATTCATGTATAAGACTAATCACAGCGCCCTGAATCCTACTTAAAGGGACACGGTTTATGAAAGTACGTGTGGCTCTGGTGTGCTCCTGAAGATCAGAGAATGACATATTAGTCGATTTGAAAATCAAGTTGCTTCTGATCTGGTTGCGAGGGGGCGGGGTCGAGAGTGTATATACCATCAAGAGCCCGGTAACGCTTTTGTGTATCCATACCGTAACCGACTAGCCAGGCGTCTGAGTCAGAGACTAGTGCGCAAAAATCGGGTGATAGATTGTTGTTACGAGCAGAGGGTTTATCAACCAGCACGCATACTGCCACCTCAGCGAAACCACCCCGCTTGAACTCCTGTACTAAATGTCCCATTGTTGTGCCTGTATCGAGAAGATCATCAATAATTACCACTGGAGAATGCCGATCAATGGACTCATTGAATTTGCTAGGGAATTCGATCATAGGCTCTCTTACCAGCCCGTCATCTAGGTAAGTCGAGACAAAAACTGGAGCGATGGACCACTTACCAGGCGTCAATCGTTCCAGTTCCATTGCTAAACCTGAGCAAAATGGCATTGCTCCTATAAGAACTGGTACTAGGTTGACAGTTTGGTTATCCGAGTACAAATCATCAATTGATTTGGCAACCTGTCGAATCGCTGCTTGCACCTCTTCGAACGCCCAAAGAAGATGCATCGTAGGCATGTTAGATGATCCCAATCACATACCCATATCTTTTAGCATGCGACAAGTGATAACCGAAGCGTCAGAGCATCGAAGAATTGAAGGATTCATTTTCAGATAAGTCTTATATGACATTTTTAGATCAGAAATTTAACGATACTTCAAATCTGCTCACGCTACCGATAAGTTTAGGCCGGCTAACGAAATAAAATTCGCTAGCCGGCCGTTTGCGTTCAAATCTCAAACATCTTACGCAGGCGATGCTGCATGTGTCAGGATTCTTCACATCTTAACTGTTTACGGACACCACAAAGAACAGCACCGACACTACTGCCAGACCAATGGATGCGTAATTTAGTGAGCGCCCTTTACCACTGAGAGCTTTGATCAGCACGTAGCTCACAAATCCGATTGCGATTCCGTATGCGATCGAATATGTCAAAGGCATGATGATCGCCGCAAGGGCAGCGGGTACGTACTCTGAGATATCATCCCAGTCGATATCCTTTATGTTACGTAAGAAGTACGTGGCAATAAAAATTAACGCTGGTGCCGTAGCAAATGCTGGAACCGATTGGGCCAGCGGCGCAAAGAACAAACATGCTGCGAAGAGTACCGCAACGGTGACGGCGGTCAGACCTGTTTTACCACCTTCTTTAATACCAGCTCCACTCTCAATATAGGAAGTAGTATTTGAAGTACCCGCTAGAGCACCTATAACTGTAGCGGATGAATCGGCCAACAATGTACGGTCGATATCCTCAACTTCACCGTCTTCACGAACCCGCCCAGTAAGGTTTGCAATTGATGTAATTGTCCCGGCAGTATCAAGGAAGTCAACAAACAAAAATGCGAACGCTACTCCGATGAAGCCAGCTGTCGCAATTACTGAGAAGTCCAACTGGAAGGCATGCGTAGGACTAGGTACAGACCCGGCTACACCCTGTAGTTCGGCCTCGCCGATAATCCAAGCGATTATCGCTATCACGAGAATTCCGATAACGATGGCTCCAGGGATCTTACGATGACTGAGTACTGCCATGATGATGAACCCGAGACCTGCCAGTAAAACAGGCCACGAGGCAACGTCACCAAGTCCGACTAAAGTTGCTGGATTATCGACAATAATCCCCGCATTCTGAAGACCGATGATTGCAAGAAATAGTCCGATACCTGCACCGATACCCAGTTTCATGCTTTTCGGGATCGAGTTGATGATGTATTTTCGTGCAGGGCTAACGGAAAGGATGATGAACACAACACCAGCTACGAATACTGCAGTCAAAGCTTGCTGGTAGCTGTAGCCATCATTAAGTATGACTGTATAAGTGAAATAGGCATTCAATCCCATGCCTGGGGCTAGTGCGACCGGCCAGTTAGCCCACAACCCCATTATGAGCGTCCCTACTACTGCAGCGATTATCGTTGCAGTGAAGACGGCACCGAACTCCATGCCAGTTCCGTCTGTAGCAAGAGTTAGAGGGTTGACAATGGTTATGTAAGCCATCGTCAGGAAAGTAGCCAAGCCCGCTAATAGTTCTGTGCGGATCGATGATCCAGCCTTACTGACTCCAAATAGTTTTTCCAACATTCAAAGAATCCTTCCGTGCATTTGAACCCAAGATCCACGCGAAACAACCTATGTTTATTGTTCCAAACCCTGAGAGTCTATTGATGCAGCCAAATCTCAGAGACTATTACCGATTTAGCCGTATAAAAAGCGTTATATCATGCCCCAGCTTTTTTCGCAGGTGAGCATATTCCTAAGTGAACTGCTTCTGTCATAACTGAGTGTCGGGTCAGAACCGTCTTCAACTACCGAGTCTCACTCAAACACGGACTGGTCGAAGGCGATTACCAACTCTGCTACGGCTGCCAGCACCCCATCTCGCCAGCCGACCGCGAATCTCCGATGTTCGAACTAGGCGTCAGTTGCCCATAGTGCGACGACTCTCTCGCCAACGAAGATCGGGCACGATTCCGCGAGCGCCAACTCCAGATCCGACTTTCCAGAGAACACGGCGAAGAGCACCTAAAAGACAACACCTGCAAAAAGCCCTACAAAAAGCCCGGCACAACCAAATAGGCTATTGCGAACTGCCGCTATTTTGTAACCATATGCATACTCGCTCAATTGCGAACGACACAAGTTCGCCCACCCAAATAGGTACACATGCCAAATTTCAACTTTATCCAAATGGCCGACCCGCAAGTTGGAATGTTTTCTCGATTATCAGGAATGGACCCTGAGGCGGCATCGCTCTTTAGAAACCACGGCCTCAACGTCAAAGACGCACCAAAAGTCGAGGGCGTTGAACAAGAACGACAAAACCTCGAAACCGCCCTCGAACAGTTCGACGAAATCGATCCCGCATTCATCGTCGTGTGCGGCGACATGGTAGACACCGCCGGTGACGACGAACAAATCTCACTCATCCGCGAAACCCTAGGCGGATACAGCTCGAAAGTTCCGGTTCACTGGGTAGCCGGAAACCACGATATCGGTGTGAACAACCTGATCCCAGACCGCGACTCCGTCGACATGTACCGAGCTGAATTCGGTGCCGACTACTACGCCTTTGATCACGGCGAATCGAAATTCATCATCCTCGACTCAGTAATCCTTGACCGACCGCAAAATCTACCCGATGAACACAAAGCACAGATGGACTTCTTGGGCGACACCCTACGTTCCCGCGAATCAATCGAATCTGAACACGTAGTAGCGTTCATGCACCATCCGCTGTTCCTTGACAACGCCGAAGAAGCCGATACAGATTTTAAATGGGCTCCCTCTCCACCGAATCAGTCATCTGGCTACTGGACAATCCCGCTTGAACGACGCACCCCAGTCGTCAAATTACTACGAGAAGCGAACGTCCAAACAGTGTTCGCCGGTCACTGGCACCGCAATCACATCGCAAGCGACAACGGGCTCGACATAGTAGTAACAAGCGCACTCGGATACCCGCTCGGCAACGACCCCTCCGGCTACCGAATAGTGAACGTCAACGACAGCACTCTGGATCACAATTACAAACAAATCTAAGGATAGCGAACAACACTGATCAGGTTATGCCAGCTACCTATTAAATTAGTATCACCCGTCAATAAACCGATTTCATCTTGATGATTTCTTGGCAATATGTCCTATCACAGACGTTATTCATAATTAAATCAAATCAATATAAAACGCTGAACAATAACTAGATCTTTAGCCTTGCTGCTAGCCCGAGATCAGCTCTGAGACGCCAACGCCCAATGCATCTGAAATGCCTTTTAACGTAGCGAAACTGACGTTCTGCTTGCCGTGTTCAATGGCACTGACGTAGCTACGATCCAGTCCTGCATCGGCGGCAAGACCCTGCTGGCTGAGCCCTCGGTCTTTCCTGAGGGACTGAATTCGCACTCCAAGTTCTACGAGCATGATTTCAATCGACATCGACGATTCATCTAGATTGAAATGTGCTTGGGTCCAACCGACTACTTCGACCGCGTCAGTACTGCAGAAATCTGCTGTAGGTATCGAATCCGAGGTCGCTGCAGCCCCACCGACGACTACGACTGGAGGGGTGGGCAGATTCTTGAGTGCATCGACCGTTGCTACAGCATTAGGGACGAATTGTTCTGTCGTCACAGATAGTCCAACAAGCTCAGGTGAATCCTTCTCCACCAATTCAACAATTGAATCGACTGGAGAATCTGCCCCCAAGAAATGGACATCCCAACCCTCAAATCGCAGCAAATCAGCAAATGTAAGACCGCCGATGACGTGATTATCGCCCTCAACCGAGGTAATGATCGCGCTTCGACCGATTCGCCTTCCGCTTAGATATGAATCATGAGCCATAGAAAGCAACCGCAATGAGATTTGAGTTGCTCGGTGCTCAGTTGCGATGTTCAGCTCACCTGCATGCCAACGAGAACCTATTTCTGTCAGGCAGTGCCCAATCAGGTGTACGTATACGAACGATGGTTCCCACCTTAGAGAGATTGCATCATCTACTAAACGGGTTGCCAGAAGTTGATCCCCGGCAACCATAGCCGCGAGTAACTCTTTTTGGCTTTTTGTAAGATCCGTTTTTCTTGGCGTTACTGAATAACTTTGACTCATACCAGCATTTTTTCATATTTGAGCACTTTACGCCACAATATTAATTATATAGAATATATTCAACAAATTTTCTTATTTATCGATTATTTGCAAAAACTAAACGGGTGTCTCTACTAAGTATTATTACTTGGTCAGACCTTTACCTGAGTAAAAACAATGCTTCACTTCAATTCCTGTCAAAAATGCCTTGCGGGCACGGTTTACGAAAGTAATGGTCTCGACGGCGTCGAAAAAAAGTGCGTGAACTGTGGATACATTGTCTACGCGGTTAGTCCTGAACTGACCTCATTGAAAACTTCAAGTGACGCAGAAGTAATTGTTACGGCCTCCTAGTAGATCGTAGATAGTTGATCTAGTAGATCGTAGATAGTTGATAAGGACGGGTAAATTGTTATTTAGCTCTGCAAGTCGAAGAGGGGCGATCCTCGGAATCATAGGTTGGTTCGTACTGATCGGAGCCGTCTCATCAATCGCACCCGCCCTATCGGAGGTCACTACCAATGAGCAGGATGAATTTTTACCGTCAGGAGCCGAATCCGTCGCTGCACTAAAACTCCGCATAGAAAAATTCCCTGCTGCTGACGGAATTCCTGCGCTTGTCGTATTCAGTTCAAATTCGGGATCTGCCGATATGAGCTCAACAATCAGCGAATTTACCTCATTATTAACGTCGCCTGAAGTTCCCGATTCGATCGTCTCGATCCTATCTCCCTCTGAGTCACCTGCCGCTGCCGCCACGCTGATCTCAGCTGACAACAAAACGGCGATGGTTGTAGTAACGATCGGTGGACCACCTGCAGAACCAGCATTTGGAGAAGCAGTTGATTGGCTTTCGGAGCAGGCAGAATCATTAGGGGCGAGGGTCGAAATCGAAACCGCCGTTACTGGTCCAGCAGGCATCATCAATGATGCGGTCAAAGTCTTCGGATCAATCGATCTGCGAGTTACTTTAGTAACTGTGTTACTCGTCCTAGTATTGCTACTTGTGATCTATAGATCTCCCGCCCTGGCCATAATTCCTCTAGTAGTCATTGGATCAGCGTTGACTCTTGCTCAATCGGCAGCGGCACTTTTATCGCAACATTTCGACCTTCCACTAAATGGACAAGTCACAGCAATCATGTCTGTTCTTGTATTCGGAGCTGGAACCAACTACGCGTTATTCATCGTCTCTCGTTATAGAGAAGAACTCGTGATTAATTCCGATAAGTGGGGAGCCATGCGAACCACAATGTCTAATATTGGGCCCTCAATCGGAGGATCAGCTGGAACGACTATTGTTGCGATGTTCGCCCTGACATTTGCTTCGTTTGGGTCATTCAGATCCTTGGGCCCCATGCTTGCAATAGCCATATTCATCGTGCTGTTATCAGGTTTATTCGTAATGCCGGCTGCAATCGCACTGTTTGGCAAATGGGTGTTCTGGCCACGTCCGCTTATTCAACAAAGCTCTGTGAGCGCTAACGGTATTTGGCACAGCGTCGGACGCCTGGTTGCTAGAAAGCCTCGAATAGTATTTACCGTAACAATAGTCGGAATTGTCATAGCTACATTGCCATCTTGGACAGTTATTCCGAGTTTCAACTTCTTAGATGGATTCCCAGATGATGCAGAATCAAAGCGAGGCTACGAGCTTCTATCGAAATCATTCCCTAAGGGTCAGTTAGCGCCAACCCTGATTTTTATAGAGTCCGAATCTGACCAAATATCTGATTCCTTCGGCTCGTTGGAAGCCCTCTCCGCTTCCTTGGCTCTCACGACCGGCGTGCTGCAAGTTTCTGGGCCGACTCGACCGACAGGGATTACCGTTGATGAATCGGTCGCCATTGCTCAAGGTGCCGCAAGATTTGTATCTGCTGACGGATCAACAGCGCGTCTCAATGTGCTTCTTAACAGTGATCCATATTCTGCTGAGGCGTTAACGATTGTTGAGAACGTACGCTCGGTTGCGGCTTCTTCAGCATTGGCAAAGACCCCTGGAATCCAAGTGATTGTCGGTGGAGAATCAGCGGTACAGGCCGACACAAAGGCATCGATCGACGCAGATATCCGTTGGCTTGCCCCTGTGTCTTTACTGGCAATTTTGATTGTTCTAGTGCTGCTATTGAGGTCGATTGTCGCACCTTTGTACCTAGTGTTTAGTGTGGTCGTAAGTTTTGGAGCAACATTCGGGCTTTCAGTGTTCGCATTCCAGCAAATATTCAACCACTCCGGTGTGGCATATTCGAACGGGGTTTGGATGTTCATTTTCCTAGTAGCCCTCGGTGCTGATTACAACATTTTTGTGATGTCCAGAATCCGAGAAGCAACGCAAAAGGAAGGATTCAGGGACGGCGTTGCGACCGCTATCGGACGCACAGGCGGTGTGATCACATCCGCAGGAATCATCCTTGCCGGTACGTTCGCTGTTCTCACAACCTTGCCACTTAGAGATATTTTTCAGCTGGGATTTGCGGTAATGCTTGGCGTACTCATCGACACCTTTGTGGTTCGAGCTCTTCTGGTGCCGAGCATGGCAGTGATATTCGGAGAGTGGAGCTGGTGGCCTAGGAAAACACCAATTGTGGTACCGGTTCCTCATGACAATTCTTGAGTCATCACACAGCGATGCTTCACTCCAAAACATCTTGTAGTCTCGAACCATTTCAATCCAAGTATCGATCAGCAATGTTGCCGGTTCAGTCAGAAATGAATCAGGTTACGACAGTTCTGATGCTGGGCTGGATCTATAACCATGTCTCACCTAATTAGAATTCTTCTATTCAGTGTGCTTCTGCTGGTATCCGCTTGTACCGAATCGGTTCAACAATCCATCGATTCTAGTGCAGCAACAACAGTAGCTTCGACATTCGAAGCACAATCCAATTCTGAACAACAAACGACGATTGCGTATGAGCCAACTGTGACTTCGATTTTTTGCTCGGAATGTCAGCTCGTAGAAGTGACTAGAGTAGTAGACGGCGACACCATCGACACCAGCATCGGTCGAGTACGTTTTTTCGGTGTAGACACCCCCGAGAGAGGAAAAACTTGCTTCACAGAGGCGACAGAGTTCTCCCGGGTGCTGATCGGTAGTCAGGTACGCATCGAGGACGGCCCACGGTTAGAAGATACCTACGGAAGACGCTTGGCCTATGTGTACGACAGGTCAGGCAACAGCATAGAGGTTCAACTGCTCGCTGCAGGGTTAGCCGAGGCTTGGAGGCGAGACGGCCAACACATGAATATGTTTATTGAACTTGAGGCAACCGCACGAAGCACCGCTACAGGATGCCTGTGGAGTTCAATCGAAAAAGCGTCGATGACCGACGTTGAAACAATATTAGGTACTTTTGACCCAATCGAGCATCTTGCCGATTTCATAATTGACCGAGAACTTGCAACAACCCACGTCTTTGGATTTACTGACTTGGACGGCGACGAGATTTATTTCGCATCCGGACGCCTTGGACTCCCAACTCGAAGCAATACATCAACGTGGTTGGCTGAAGAACTGGATCACGGTGCCTGGATAATCGAAACAGACGGTGAGATTTGGGAAGTCAACGATTCCGCAGTAACCCCGACTCGGGTATGGCCATAGGGTTCTGTCCGCACTCAGTCCTCGGCTGTAAACGCCGCCTTCATTCCCTCACTGGTCTTTGGAGCTGTGGGCGCAGCACATACCTGACATGAACATGGATGATCAAGCCATTTACACTTACGGCATAAAGGATTCCTAATGCTCAGAACAATATTTGTAAGTCTCGTGTTATTAATTCTTTCTATTACAGCATGCTCAAACGGTTATACAGAGGATGAAGTACAAGAGATCGTAGATGAGGCTGTTAAAGAAGCATTAATGGACGCTCAGGACTCGCAAGTATTTGACCGTATTTTCCTTGAAACAATCTCAATCGACGTATTTAAAAAGCCGTATTACTGTGATCTACATGACCTAAAAACCCCATGTGCACAAATTTGGTGGAACGATGGAACGGGCAACCAGCGCAATCATTGGGTAGCTAGCAGCACTCCGTGTTTTGCGGAAGTGAAAATCGGTTACGATTTGCCTGATTCCTGTCGGTACCAAAAAAATCGCTGACAGCTTTAGTAGCTGTTTCAGTTGATACTTTGAATTGACTAAAATTCTAGGTGTGTTCAGTTGATTTCAGCACCCTCTCCCCCCCCCCACCATCTATATGAACAATGGGGCGTGCAGGTATCGGCGGTAGGTGTTGCCAGCATGTACGTAAGCCGACCGAAACAGATATTTATTAACTGCTATTGCAACAACTCATCGCAATTGAAATAGGATTGAATTAAAAGTTGAAAAAACTTTTGTTAGTAAAGGTAAAAATATGCGGGCGATAGGAATTCTCGAAGCAGGTGGACCAGAAGTACTACAAATCGTAGAACTTCCTGAAGTTCATGCAGGAAGAAACCAAGTACGTGTCAGAATCAAAGCAGTGGCTGTAAATCCTGTGGATACCATGCTGCGCGTCGGAAAGAAATTCGATCAAACGAACCCTGAGCCATTTATTCTCGGTATGGATTTAGCAGGGCATATAGACGAGATCGGACCCGAAACTAAAACAGATTTCGATATCGGCGATCCTGTAATTGCGATGACACTACCTAGAGAAGGTCTTGGTTCATACCGCGAAAATATTGTACTGCCAGTCGATGCTGTATCTCCTGCACCAAAAACCGCATCTTTAGTTGAAGCATCCACTTTGTCGATGAACGCTCTGACTGCACGGCAATCTCTCGATCAACTTGGATTGACCGCCGGTCAAACTATCGGGGTAACCGGCGCTGCAGGTTGCTACGGCGGATACGTGGTGCAATTAGCTAAGGCCGAAGGTCTTCGAGTAATAGCTGATTCATCTACAGAGGACAAACAACTGGTAACTGATTTAGGCGCTGACGTAGTAGTCCCAAGGGGTGACGATATTTCTGAACAAATAAGAAACGTCGTGCCTGAAGGCGTTGACGGACTTGCGGATGGCTCAGTTCAAAATGAGTTATCGGTTGGTGCAATAAGAGACGGCGGAAGTTTTGCTTCGGTTAGATATTGGAGAGGAACCGGAGAACGCGATATCAAGTTCCATAGCACGTCGGTGAGTGATTATTTTCAACGCTACGAGCTTCTCAATGAACTAAGTAAGCAAGTTGAAGAAGGAATTCTTACTTTACGAGTTGCTGAAACATTCAGTGCTGAACAAGCAACAGAAGCCCATCAGAAGCTTGAAGCTGGTGGGATACGCGGCAGATGCGTGATCCTGCTCTAGTCCTGTATTCATTCCTTTCAGATTCAGTTGGAACGGAAGGGGAGGTTCAATTAGTACAACTTTAGTCTCCGATAGACCAGACGTTGAAATCCTCAAATTCCTTGACAGTACCAACCGGTGCCCAACCTTCTCCAGTGAAAAGAAATGTCCCGATGCCTACATAACCAGTTTCAGTTATTGAGATTAGATCCAATTCGCTCACTTTTTGATCATTCAAATAAAACACCCCGACATCATCTATGACCATTAAGCTGAGCTTATTTAAACCTCCTGCGCTTACTACTAAATTAGAAAGTAATCCCTCTGTAATTGTTGAACTTCCCGAATTAGCAAGATTCGGCTGATGTTTTAATTTCCACCAGTACTCCGTTCCTGATCCGACGCTGAGTTCTGACAGAACCGTGAAGTTACGCTGACAGATGAGCTACAAAGATACGACTGGTAGAAGCACGATCACAGCCACGATGACCCGGCATCTGGTCCTCACATACATCGTAGCTAAGCGTTGATTTCAGATTGCTAGCTCTTCGTAAGCTCCGAAACCACTCGCTTGGCGCTTAGCACAGCCGACTCAAGACCAGAGTTCTCGGTGTAATCACCACAGTAGTGGATGTTGTCGTGCGGTGCTCGGATGTCGTCAATTTGATCCAACCTGCCCACACGCCATGGACAGATAGCGTGCGGCCAGTGCTTAAGCGCACGATCGAGAATGCGCCCACGGGCGGACGGAAAAATCTCAAACAGATCTTTTTCAAATTCGTCCAACGCTTCATCATCTGACATTTTCTGAAGCGCTTGTGAACCGTCGTCTCCCGCATAAAGCCTAATTAGCCCACCACCGTCTTTCCTCTTAATATCTTCGGGGAAGGTGAATGTAGGGTCTCCGATTCCGATGGTTTTCATACCAACCACAGGTACTCGCCATACCCCGTCACCAAAGAATTCCTCAGAAGGCCTGTCAACTAAAAATGCAGCCGAAGACATGGCTCCATACTGACACTGCTCCAAGACCACTCGTTTAAAGTCAGGGAGATCTTGTACAACACCTAGGGCCAATGGAGCTGGAACCGCCATCACACAGTTCTTGGCTTTAACGGTGTGTAAAGTCCCATTTTTCTCGTATCTGATTGTCACTCCGCTGCTGGTCGAAACAACCTCGATGACAGCCGCTCCAGTTTCTATTTTCGCTTTGGTTTTTTCGGCAAGTGTTCGAGTGATCTGTACTGTTCCGCCCTCGACAAAGAACTCGTCGGCGGCATGGTGCAGGAATGTGTTTACTGGCTGAAACGCCGCTACTTCTGCAGCCCCTAGAGTGCTGGATGACTTGGCGACCGAATCCCAGAAAGCTTTCACGGTCGGATGCCGAATGCTCAATCGTTCGACAAGGGTTTTCTCGGAAAGTTCCTGCAATTTTTGATCATCTGAACGTGGTGATTTATCTACGATCCCACTGTAGCGAGATCGCATTCTGATGATTCCGAACGCCATTTTGAGTTTTTCAAACAACGGAACCGGTAATCCTAATAGGAACCAAAAATCCGACGAGCCGGTTACGAACTTGCCTTTCATGTAAGTCGACGTTTTTGTCTTGTCGATTAAAGTGCGAGTCACACCCAATTCATCAGCCAATTTCGCAACATTCGTCTCGCCACCCGGAATCATTTGAGCGCCCTGATTGAAAACGTAGGACCCCATGTTCGTAGATAGCGTTCGCCCTCCGCACATATCCTCTTTCTCAAGTAGCAAAACATTCTGATTGCCGAGCTGATATGCGACTGTCAAACCCGCGATCCCGCCCCCGACGATTACCACGTCATAGGTTTCTAAGGTGTTTGGCTGAGAGGTCATATCAACGATCCGTTTTTGGTTGGCGAATTGCCCTTACGCGGTGAAACCTTCGCAAGTATGCGAGCGCTTCCAATTTATACCCTATGAAGTAGGGCATGAGGATCGGGCTCTGTCAGGACTCAGTACTCCAGCCGAAATTAGATCGATCTAAATACATCTCGATATGAACGTAGATAGGTAGTGTGTGCAGGACATGGATAGATCACCTCAGCACCCTGACCCCCACCATCTATATAAACAATGGTGCTTGCCGGTATCGGCGGTAGGTGTTGCCAGCAGCTACGACAGACGACGAAACAGCTATTTATTCGGTGCTATCGCTGTAACTTCGCGAAAAGCCCCCACATTTCTCCAAGAGCTAGTTACTCGTAATCAGCATCCAATGAGTAATCCCAGCCAAGCGAAGATTGCCAAATAACCTCAGCTGCTGCTCCTGCCTGCCAACACCAACTATCGCCCCACCAACGCCCACTCCAATTCGGTCCCCAGGTCCCGGGATCACAGTCAAAACC
>ENA-OREN01001585-OREN01001585.1-marine-metagenome-genome-assembly--contig:-NODE-1585-length-25974-cov-4.685678_pt1 | contig 25974 bp, 25 predicted proteins | sample MGYA00248624_ERZ508555 | MGnify/ENA primary metagenome ERZ508555 (study PRJEB26222, sample SAMN06267773) | marine metagenome | isolation source: Saanich Inlet, British Columbia, Canada | place...
TGAAGTCATTACCATCAACAATCCCGGTAAAAAAGCAAAAGAAGTCATTATCAAAAGGATCTGAACAGTACCAGCAACCTTCTTTGGTTCACTAAGATCTCCTAAGTTGATCGTCATGTTCATCGCTTCACTGACAGCATCCTCTGCCACTACAGTATGACCAAGAAACATAACTGCGCCAAATGACAAAGTGAACATAAGCATTATAAGCAAATATCTCATTTTTGTTTTCGCTCCGACATTGATTTTTTAATGATATCAAGAAAATCCTTTTTGTTAACGCTATCATCACCACCAACACTACTCTTACCATCTGCAATATCTTCATTTGCAACCTCAGTTATCAATCCGATGTTGTCATTGGTAACACCAAGTATCAAATGTTTGCCAGGCACTTTTACTAAAAATAGTGATTTCTTTACTCCTATTGGAGTATTGTCAACTATTTGTATCAACCTTCTGCTTCTTCCAAAATTTGTACTTACTCCATACTTCTTTTTGATCACATAAACTGTTGCAATTATCACTGCTATGACTATGATCAGTGTACTGATAGTTTTAAAATACCCTTTGTATCCGCCGTAAACAGAGTCATTATTTGAATCGTCGTGAAACAGCCCGGTTCCTTTAACATCTGCATAAACATCACATTGCATAACAGTAACAGTCAGAGCAAAACAGATGAAAACAAACAACAAGAACAATATAGGCTTTAGAATATTTTTATTAATCAACGGTATTTGAGCAGTAAACTTCATATTTTGGTTAGATTTAAGTTAACAGTGTAGTTTTTCTGATATGTCAAGATCGCAAATAAGATACCATTATATTTTTTAATATATCCACATAAATGAAAAACCATATACCGTTGATAAAGCAAGACTTACACACTATTGTGTTTGGAGGGACAAACAAGTTATTCTAAACACTCATTTGTAGTTTGATGAGATTAAATCACGCGTAGTCTTTTTAAACTAAGCGTAGTTTTCTTAAACAAGAATTATTGTGTGTCTTTGGAATTAGAGCAGAAAATGTTTGATACAGAAATTTTAAGGTAAACGAGGAACTACTGTGAGGAATGATGCTAGGCTTGCCGATTACACTCTTTGCACAAACAAATCTGAATTTTCAATGATTGGCGATTCTATTAATTCTTCATTATCCGAGTTTCTGCGCCAGTAAAGATGAATATGAATGTCAGATCAAGAACTATTTTATCTGTGATGCAGAACGTTGTATTAAGCCTCTGCAATTCTTGTAATCTTTACACCAAAATTTTCATCAACCACTACTACTTCTCCAAAAGCTATTATTTTGCCACGAACCGATATCTTAACAGGCTCTCCCGCCAGACTATCCAGCTCAATTATTGATCCTGGTGTTAGTGCCATAACATCGCGCATTAACATCTCTGTTTTTCCAAGTTCAACAAGTACAGGAATATGAACATCCATCAGCATGTCCATATTCTTTGCATTTGCACCTTCTGGTTTAGATTTTACCGGTTCTAAAGGCGAAAACTTAACAGATTTAATGCTTTCTGCATCATCTGTTGATAGAATAGGCTCTTCCTGGTCTGTAATTGTCTTGTCTTCCATATAATCTCCCTTTATAAACTAATAACTAAAAACAATAAAAAACGTATATTGTTATCTTTAATAATATAGATTCAAATCATCATAAGCATTTATAATGCAGATAATTATGCTCGGCTACCAATTTATACAAGATCGTCACCTGACAATCCGACAATTTGTATAGCCTTCTTTGAACCGAATAACCCCAGTTTTCCATAATATTTATTTTTTCCTTCAACAACCACCTTCAGATTATTTGTAATCTTACTGTCCAGCCTTAATACATCTCCTGCTTTCAAATTCACTATGTCATTTACCGTAAAATCAGTTTCGTCCAGTACGCCAGCTACAGATAGCTTTATTCCACCTGATAATTTTTTTAGTGCGTCTGCACTTTCATTGTCAGTTTCAATTGAATTTGATTGTTTATTACTAAAAAAATGGTCAAATGTTTTGTCTACACTTGAAACCGGAACACAAAATTTCATCTCACCAAAGCTACTTTCTAAATTAAAAGTAAAGGAAACCAACAACACAACATCAGCTTCAGAAGCAATATTAAGGTATCTTGGCTCCATAGCAGTATCAGATATATTCCATTCCATTTCATCATACGGTTTCCACGCACTACTTATTTTATCTAAAATTTGTTTCACCACAATGCCAACGATTGAAGTCTCTGTATCCGTCAATTTTCTTATTTCGTTTTGCGTTCTACCCTCACCACCAAAAGCTTTTTCAACAATTGACAAGCACAACCCCATATCCATTGCAATACATCCAAAACCCTTTAACGGTTTTAACCTGATTGTGTTGATGAACATAAGTTCCGGACATGTATTTTTGAATATTTCAAAACTTAATTCGTCTATCGAGTTCAGGCTTATCTTTGCAGTACCCCTCAAGAAATTAGAAATCTCCCTGCTTATCTGGTAAGCAGTAGTCTCAAACACCTTATACAACATTCGTTTCTTCTCTCTCGATATTGTATTCGGCCTTTTAAAATCATAATATTTTATCTTACTGTCGGCTTCTTCAATAATATCAGGCTGTGCTGTAATACCTTGGCTTTCATGAAAAGATTCCAACAGGCTTTCAACTTCATCGCTAGATAGAATTGCGTTTTCTGTGTTTTCCATAATTACTGTATAATAAAATCAGAAAAATATACCTGAGAGATTGCATCATCTGATACAAGAAGTTTTTTATTCAATATGTCTTTTATCTCTGTTCTTAACTTTTGATGATTTGCCCTGTCACTTATCTCGCTAATACTCTTTGCAGAGAGAAAAGACACCAGTTTATCTCTGAAAACAACCTTATTTGACTTAACCGTTCCTTCTATTTCACTATCCTTTACTTCAAGGCTGATGATAACTCTTAGATATCGCTTGCTATCAACATTTCCAATATTGACAACAATGCTATCCATATGCACTAATATTTTACCCAGAACACTATTACTCTTTTCTTTATTTTCTGCTATGTCCTTCTTCTTATCCTTCTTCTTATCCTTCTTCTTATCCTTGCTTTTTACTTTCTCAGTCTCTCCACTATTCTCTGTGTCAGAATCCTTGCCATCTTCTTTACCATCGTTAGATGAGTCAGCCGCAGAGGCAACGGAAGACTTAGTTGTATCATAAACTCCTTTAGAGGAATGGAATCTTGTAACAAAGATAAAAGCGCATCCTACTGACATGACGGCCACAACAATCATTACCAACAAATTCTTTAAGTCTATTTTTGTTGCGTCATTATTACCAGCACCTACCGTTTCAGAACCTTCTTCTTTAACGGTATCAGCGGCATTTGCATCACCCTGATCAGATTCTACTGCTTTTTCTTTTTTCTTCTTTTTAAAAATGTTAATTCTCCTTTGTATCTACTCTCAACAGTTTACGATAAAGCCAAACAAGATAATATTTATTTGCGTCTAACCCTATGAATCAGAAATTATTATGTTTATTCTGTTGTTTGCTCTTGTCTTGTACGATGATTCACTTCCCAATAATGGTTGATACTCTCCATACCCAATCGCGGTCAGTCTAGAATATTCAATCTTACCTACATTGTTAAAGTACCGTGTGACAGCATATGCGAATTCTGCAGATAACTGCCAGCTTGTCGGATAGTCATCTGTTGGAATAAAATTTTCACTTGTATATCCTCCAACAACAACCTGACAATCCCTGTTTCGTATTACTTTTATTAAGTTATTTAAATACATCTTGCTTTCAGAGGACATATCTAATTCATCATTAATGAAATCTATTTCTGTAGGAAAAACCAGTTGATGTCCTTTTTCCGTATACTCAATATCTATATCCTTATCAATTGTATTAGCAAAAACGTTCTTGAGCGTTTCTTTTCTATTCTTACTTTTGCCACCATAACTGTCCTGCCTCATTTCCAGGTTAGTAATTGAATCACTACTGCCAAATGCAATTTTGCTTACTCCATAGTTATCCAATGCTTCTTTAAACGAATCAATTGCCTCTTTTGCATCTTCATCTCTAATAGGCCCAACATTAGATGATAACATTATAAAGAAAGCCAACAGAATAGTCATAAGTGCGGCAAAAGCAACCATATCAACGAATGCACCATCCTCAACTGGTTTCTTTTTCTTCTTCCTTACCACCATAATTTGCTTTACGTTAATATCAGCCATATCTAGTTCCTCAAGCGCCTCTTGGTATCTCCTTTATAATTACTTCAACTCTCCTATTTAGTGTACGATTATTCTCATTTGTATTCGGGAATAAGGGTCTGAACATGCCATGCCCGGTCACACCAAATCTGGAAGACAAGAGCATCTCCTCCGCAATTATATAGTCGCAGACTCTGGAAGCACGTGCAATGGACAATTTACTACCGGCATTATTATCATCACTATATCTATCATCTGTGTGCCCCTCGATCCTGACATTATTTGAAATCGCGGCTAACAACTCGGCAACTTTATCCAACAAATATAAATAATCTACTTTTAGAGATACATCACCTGAATCAAAAAGGATATCAGCCTTTATTCTAATAGTGAATCCTTCTTCGGTCGTCAGCAAGTCTATCACGTCAAACAATTCATTCTCCGTCATAAACACAACCATATCTTCTCTTATTAATTCCAGATCACTTATGGGAGGGAGACGATCATCTTCATTTAGTAGAGTCTTTGTCTTACTTTTAATCTTATCTCGAAATATTCCTGATTCTTTATGCGTTGCAACCATCAAGTTTTCACCGGTACCGGTACTTTTCTTTAGTACTAATTCAGTTTCATCGTCTGTTTTAGGTGAACTCATAGCAATTATTAGTACAAAGAATGTCATCAACAGAGTAATCATGTCACCATAAGCTAATGCCCATTCATTTGGATCTTTCTTTGGTTCTTCTTCCATTATTTAGCATTTCTTATTTTATCTTTTAATTCATCTATCTTCTTATCCTTCCTTTCAGCAGGTGAAAGGAAACCCTTCAATTTCTCTTCTACTATACTAGGATTGTCCCCTGACTGTATCGACACAACTCCTTCCAGGATTAACTCTTTGACCAGAGTTTCTTCCTTAGACCTTACATCAAGTTTCCCGCTCATTGGCAAAAATATCAGATTAGCAACAATAACTCCGTATAATGTGGTTAAGAGTGCAGTCGCCATACCAACCCCGATCTTTGATGGGTCATCCAACTCCCTAAGCATCAACACTAATCCTATTAATGTCCCCATCATACCGAATGCCGGAGCGACTACTCCCATTGATTCAAGCACACCCTTTCCTTTGGAATGCCTGCCTCTTATATTATCAATCTCCTTCTCAAGTATTGTACGAAGTCCATCGGCATCAGTTCCATCTACCAGCAACTGAATGGATTTTGATAGAAAAGCATCTTTAATATCTGCCACCTTACTTTCTAATGCTAGCAATCCTTCTCTTCTGGCAAGTTTTGCATATTCTATTAAGTTCTGCATTTCAGCCTGAGGTGAAGTCACTTTCACAAAGATAGTCTTCATGATTAAGGAAACCAGCCCGGTAACAACCTGTAAAGGGTATCTCACAAGCGTTGCAGCTATCGTTCCTCCAATAACTATCATTACTGAAGGAATATTAATAAAACCTGCTATCCCAGACATTCCTCCACCCAATATGATAGATACAATGAGCAGAAGTGCACCAATTAATATACCTGCCGGAGTTGCAATATCCATTTTTATACTCCTTCTATCCTGTTATTAACTTTTTTTAAATTCCTTTTTCAATATTTCTCTGATCGCCTCAGTTAGTTTTGACGCCTCATCAGTTTCTACAAACTCCAATATCTTAGCCAGATTTTTCTCATTCATCTTTGACAGTATGCTGACTGCAGTTTTGTACTCAAGTTTCTTTATGATGGATACCGCCTTTTCTGTTTCTATTTTTTGATAAATAGCGGCAAGCTTCTTTATATTTCTTTCCTTAATTGTTTCATCTGAATCTTGATTCACAATTTGCAACCTTTTTATTCTCTCACTAATTACAGCTGCAAAAGCTGGGTCAAACTCGGAAAGTATCTTTGAAGATTTTTTGGATTGCATACCTGCTAAAATCTTAGCACTGGTGTTCTTCTTCAGTTTGCTTAAGACCTGTGCAGCCTTTAATGCGTCCATAGAAGAATAAATACCAGCCAATCGCTTCAAGTTTTTTCTCTCACTTTCATCAAAAACAATGAGATCACTATCAAGGTCTATTCGCTCCTTACTTATTAGTAGCAGTGCACCATCCAGTTTTTTCCTCATTGTCTCCATCTCTTTTTTGCGATTTTCTACATCTGATTTAAACGCCTCTATTTCTCTCTCATTTTTACGAAGAAGGGCAGACTTTTTCTCGTACAATGCGACTCTCTCCTTAAGTTCCTGCTGGTACTTCCTTATCTCATCTGAAGAAAATTCCTTTATTGATCTAACGGCCTCTTTAGTCTCTTTTTGCTCATCGGCCTTTTTATCACTGATCTCCTTTTTACTGTATTCCTCCTCTATCTCTGCTATCTTGGAGGTATAATATTCCACCATTTTCTTTTCAATGCCTTTCTTTAAGGTTATCATCACCACTGATGATATCGCAAAGAAGACAATGAAGAATAGAACATAAGGGATTAATTTTTTCTTATTTAACTTAGTCTTACCCATTTCCATCCACCAGCTTATTATTAAATTTAATCATTCCTATATCATCCATTTCCTTGTTTGACAAGTGTTCAAGGTACTCTTTATGCTCTTCCTCCCACTTGTCCCTGAGTTTTTCCAATCCTTTTCTCTTTTTAACTATTCCAATTAATTCTTCCTGAACAGTGTTCAATGCTATTGATATCTCCTGGATTCTGGACTTACTAACATCCATACTAACGGCAAGATTAACAAAATAATCTTCATATGTTGCGAGTTCTGTAGCTGTTATTTTTAGCCTTTTTTTAGAGGCTAGTTCACTTTGACTGGCCAGTTTTCTCTTATTAATATTTTCTAATTCTATCTTTTCGTTCAGAAATATTTCCTGAACAGCCCTCAGCCTAACAACACATTCCTCCTCATAAATGCGTTCCTTATTGAGCAGCGGCTCCAATTTAAAATGGAACTTTGCACTTTCAGCCATATTTAATGATTTTTAAACTACAATTAATTATTATTTAAGAGCTAATTCATAACAGGTACATTCTGCCTTTGCTCTGCCCCATCATAATCCTTCATCATTTCCAATAATTTACCAATACCTTTGTCATACAAACTCTCTTCTGTCACACCCTGTTTAAGGTAGTCAGTAATATTGTCATATTTACTTATAGCATAATCAATTTTATGATTCTTCCCTTCTACATAAGCACCCACATTTATCATATCCTCAGCATCTTTATAAATGGCGTATGCGGACCTTAGATTTTGAGCAGCCTTCATATGATCGTCTGTAACAATATCAATCATACATCTGCTTACACTATTAAGCAGATCAATTGCCGGAAAGTGGTTCTGTGCTGCTATCTTTCTTGATAGTATAATGTGGCCATCAAGAGTTCCTCGTACAGTATCTGACACCGGCTCGTTTAAATCATCGCCATCAACCAGCACCGTATAAAGTGCTGTGATACTGCCTTTAGACGTAATACCTGTCCTTTCCAGCAACTTAGGTATGACAGAAAATACTGATGGAGTATAGCCTCTCGTTGTTGGAGGCTCGCCTATTGCCAACCCTAGTTCACGCTGTGCGTTTGCGAGCCTGGTGATAGAATCCAATAACAACATCACATTCAAACCCTTATCTCTTAAGTACTCTGCTATGGTGGTTGCTACAAAAGCACCCTTTAGTCTGGCAACAACAGGTTTATCAGAAGTCACAACTACTACAACCGATTTCTTCATTCCTTCTTCACCTAGATTGTACTCAATAAATTCACGTACCTCTCTTCCACGTTCTCCAATCAAAGCAATAACATTCACATCTGCCGTAGAAGATCTCGCAATCTTCCCCAGAAGAGTACTTTTTCCTACACCACTACCCGCAAAAATACCCAGTCTTTGACCTTTCCCACATGTTAGAAGGCTGTCAATAGCTCTGACTCCGGTACTAATATGCTCAGTAATAAGTGGCCGGTCAAGTGGTTCCGGTGCGTCATTATGTATTGATCTCATTTCATCATAGACTATAGGACCTTTGTTATCTATCGGGCTTCCCAGCCCATCAAGTACTCTTCCTTTAAGAGACATTCCAAGCTTAATCTGAAGCGATCTTCCTGTCGCAATCACTTCACTTTTCGGGCTAATACCATTCATTTCTGCAATAGGCATTAATAATGTTTTTTTATCCCTAAAGCCAACAACCTCTGCAAGCACTGGTTCACCCTCGCATTCTGTTGTTAATTTACATAATTCACCAATATGTACCTCAGGGCCCAATGACTCTATCAACATGCTGGTAGCCCTTGAAACTGTCCCTGTCAAACACATGGTCTCCAGGTTTGAAATCCTTTTATGACACTTCGCAAACATCTCATCTATTTTTATCACTTCATTCCTTCCGTTTCTATACCATGCTCCCCAAACTCCAGAACTATTTCATTCCAACGTGTTTCCACCATTGCATCAACTCCTCCACAATCAGTGACAACTTTGCATCCTCCTCTGGATACTTTATCATCTATAGCTATTTCGTAAATTTCATTTGTATTAGAAGGTCCACTGATTTTCATAGCCTGTAATCCTTCAGCATCTTTAGGATTTACATATACACTTAAAATATTTTTTTCTTTTACTTTGTCAATTGCATCACTTACAACTTTCTCTATTATCCTATTACTACTTTCTGAAATAGTTTCATATACTGTCTTTTTTGCAATTGCGAATGCAAGTTTAATAATTCCATTCTCACATTTGTCCCAGGTAATATCCCTCTCCTGTTTTAAATCCTCAATTGCTTTATTCAAACTCTGGCTAATAAGCTCAACATCTTCTCTATTTTTCTCCAGAGCTTCGTTCCAGCCTTGCTGATATGATTCTTTTTTCATATCGTCAATCACCTTTTCTTTTTTTCTCTCTTCATCTTCTGGTAATTCATACTTAGATTCAAGAACAAATGAATTGTCTACAACAGGTAATTTATATACATTTTTTCTGCTCATACCAGTGGCCCTTCTTCTTGAGCCCTTCCTCTTACTGTCTCACCCTGGGCCTCCATCTTAGCCAGACTATCAACTACTATTTTCTGTGCAGCCTCAACTTCTGATAGAGGTTTCGGACCTAATATTGCTTGTTCCTCTTTAACCATTTGACCCATACGTTTTGACATGTTCTTAAATATCTTCTCGTTCACTTCCTTACTGGCAGTTTTCAGCGCCAGGGCGACTGTATTTGTATCCGTCTCAGACAACATCTGCCTTAATGCCTTGTCTTCTACAATTCCTAAATCCTCAAATACAAACATAAGTGTTTTTATTTCCTGCGCAATATCAGGATGTTCTTCCTTCATACGCTGCATAATAGTTTTTTCGGTGACGGAATCACTTCGGTTAAGTATTTCTGCGATAGCTCTATATTTTCTTTCATTTGGTGTGTCTATCCTATCACCTAACGAGATAACCTTTGTCTCCAGTAACTCATCAATTTGTTTAATAATCTGAACAGGAGGCGGCTTTGAAGTAGCCATCTTGTTTAACACGTCGAGTCTCAATTCCTCAGACATTGTGCCCACAACTTCTGCAGACTGATGTGGCTCAAGGTAGGACAATATTAATGAAATTAGTTGAGTATGTTCTCCGGAAAGTATTGAGATAATTTCTTCGCTTGTAAGGTGTTTAAAATATCTGAAAGGTATAATACTTGGTCTGTGGTCTTTAATTACATCAATAATTTGTTCACTTTTACGCCATGACTGGAATTCATCCTTAAATTCATTAAGAATTCCAATCGAGATGTCACTACTAACACTTCTCATCCTTCCGATGATATCGCTAATCTCAGCAATCTCGTTTTCACCAAAATTACCTAGAATATCAGCGGCTATCTCCGGACCCAGATTTAAAAGTAATATCGCAACTTTTTCCTTACTTGAAAACGAAGGATTCATTATTCACTCTCCCTCAACCATTTTCTGACCAGATTACTAGTAGTTCTCGGATCCTCATTTGCGCTATCCACTATTCCCTCTCTTATGGCAACGCGATCTTCATCGGTTTTAGCCTGCCTTGCCAGCTCCGCTTCGTCTACAACATTATTCTCAATCGCAGCAGGTGCAGCATAAGACGCATAACCACCCCCACCCGCAGCAACCTGTTGACGCGGCGATGACATTCGCTTTAAGGCCCTTGAGGCAAATAACAGGAATGCAAGAACTGCTATTACGAGTGAACTACTCCTGGCAATTGATAGTATAAAAGCCTTTTTATCATCCTTTTCGACACCCTCTTCATCTACGAAGACAGGGAGAGAATGCTGAAACTTAACACTTTGTATCTCAAACTTATCGTTTCTCGGAGCTGATTCATTAATTCCTATTGCCTGCTTTACAATAGCAGCTATTTGGTCCAATTCTTCTTCAGTCCTGGGTACATATTTGCTGCTTATCGTGCCATCCACTGCCTCTTCTTCGACATAATTGCCATCGACAAGAACTGCAACTGTTAATCTCTTGATGCTTGCCTCATGTTCAGATACAACACGTTCTACTTTACTTAAAGCATATTGAGTAGTCTCAGTCTCTTCCGATTCTTTTGACATTTTGCCAGCACCCTCACCATTAGCCGCTCCTGGCATTTCTGTAGATTGTGTTGTAATGATCTGACTAACTGGTACTTTTTTATCCTGATCGTATTCAATCTGTTTCTCATCAACATTCTTAAAATCCAAATCTACACTTACTTTAACAATCGCCTTACCCGGACCGGTTATTTTTTCAATTATACTCATTGCTTGAGAAGCATAGTAATCTTCACGCTTCCTACTCATATCAAATTGATTTGAGACCACACTGGACATTTTAGAATCTCCGGTCTTTGACAATAAATTTCCTTTACTATCCGTAATTGAAATATTTTCCGGATTCAATCCTTCAACACTGCTACTGACAAGGTGCGTAACACCTGCCAGAACAGAATCATTTATAGCATTCCTTTTTCTCATTTTTAGAACAACTGAAGCAGTTGCAGGCTTTTCGCTTCCAACAAATAGTGAAGGCTCTGGTACAACTATTTGAACTTTTGCCCACTCTACGCCATCTAACTGTGAAAGAGTCTTTGATAATTCTCCCTGAAGCGCTCTTCTGTAATTAACTTTTTGTGCCAGATCCGACATACCAAACTTTACTTTGTCAAATAACTCAAAACCGGCCTCTCCTCTTGGCAAACTATCTTTGGCAAGAGCCATTCTTGCCTCATAAATTTTATTTGATGGTACTAATACAGTAGAACCATTATCCTTTACCTTGAAGCTAATGTCGTTATCCTTTAGATATGATACAACCTCAGCTGCTTCCTTTTGACCTAAATCACTATATAATAGTCCATAATCCGGCGTCCTTACCCAATGAGTAACTGCTAATAAGCCAGCAATGAAGCCAAGTATTACAACAATAAAAGTGAGCCGCTGTCCGAAACTCGTGCCTTTCCATATATTCCCAAATTCATCTGTGATCTGGCTCAACTTGTGACTCCTTATAAATGAGTGTATATTTAGTGTTTAGCTCAAAACGTAAAGTATGTTTTGAGTAAATCGCAAATCATATACCACAATATATATTTTAGCTTTTTAATAACTTCTTATTTATCAGTAACTATAAAATGTTACTATGCAAGTGATTCCTGTTACTCAGGAGCTGAAAGATTCCTCTAATAGTATATTTCATTCATATCAATATGATCAAATCAGTAGCAATTTTGAACTAATCGTGGTTTTATTCGACAAATTAATTAGCTACTTACACTCGCTATTTTTATTATATTTTACTTTACAGAAAGAAGAATTTTGATGTGAGTATTTCTATACTCCAAGGGATGATCGTCGAAGAGTATTGATTTAATTCAGGAGTTAATGAAAATAACAGATTACATGCTTTTGTCAGTGTGACACTGCCTGGTAGCACATATTATTAACGAAGAATGGATTATATGCAAGGAGAGGGTTTACCCGTCAGTAATTGACCATGAATGGAAGCAGACATGGTCGTGGAGTTGGTAATGTGGGATGTAATAGCGCGACTACATGTAGCGTCATTCCACTACTGATAAAATCTAGTTTCACCAATAAGCGGAACTCCGCCCTTAAGCAGCTAAAGAAATCTTTTGTTTTGTCATACCCTGGCCCAAACCGTATATCAGTTTACACCAAGGTCAGCAGCATTCCGAAATTACAATGTTTTTAAACCTGCATCCTCATAATTTCCTTGTACGCGTCAACAAGTTTATTGCGAGTCTCCATCATAAACTTAAAGCTCACTTCCGCCTTAGACATTGCAATCATAACTTCATGAACATTCTCAACTTTACCGGTTGCAAAGTTTTCGATTGATTCTCCTGCCTTGACCTGAAGATCATTTACCTCGCTGACATAATTGTTGATTGTATCCTTAAAACCGGCGCCACTCTTCTGGCCAGCCTTTTCGAATTTCTGATCAATCTTCCCATTTTGCATGGGACCAAGTGAATTAATATCCATATCTCTCTATCTCCTTATTATGCTGAGTGCTCTTTCACTCATCTTTCTAAATGAAGAAATTACAGATGTATTGGCCTCGTAAGCTCTGGAAGCGGCAATCATGTCTACCATTTCCTTTGCGACACTCACATTCGGCATGCTTACAAAACCGTCCTTATTTGCCTGTGGGTGTCCGGGCATGTGAACCAGGTTGGGCGGTGATTTTGATTCTGTTATCCCCTTAACGTTAACACCATTAAGCATCAATTTATGATTCTTGCCTCCTATCATTGATTTATTCAGGACAGTAGCAAATTCTACCTCTTTCCTCTTATATGGGCCACCATCTGAAGTTTCTGTGACTTGAGCGTTTGCAATATTACTAGCGATAACACCCATTTTAATTCTTTCTGCCGTAAGACCTGAACCACTAATGTCCAACACAGATAACGGTTTGTCAAATATAGACATCTACTCTACCCTCCTTTCTCCAATTAATCTTAATTTGTGAGATCCGTGTCTCCGATTCTCTTTCTTATCCAGCGAAGACACCAAAATCAGGAATTAAAATTTGTTACTATTTCCCCTGTATAGCAGCAACCATACCAGAGAATTTCTTAGACATAAGTTCCAAATATATATTATGCCTATCACTCATTTGATAAAATGATACCAACTCTTGATCCAGATCCACATTATTACCGTTCTTTCTGGTTCCTTTGGCTGTTGACAAGGTTATCGATTCCTGCAGATTCTTGATTTTACTGATATCTTTACTTTCTACCGCTTTTAGTAGCTCTTTTTCGAATGAAACATCAGATTTTTTAAATCCAGGTGTATTTACATTCGCAATATTATTGGCAATTACCTTATTCTTTGTAGCAGTTAAATCCAGTAATTTTGATAACAGCGCAACTCCTTTAGTATCTGATAAGCTCATTATCTGTCACCTCCAATAATAGTTAAATATATGTATCTGATTTAAAGTACGCAAAATATATACCGCACAACACGACATCTCTGTTCTCTACTCTAGGAATCGCTACTAAAGCCATTCATTGCTTGTCTAACGAAGATTAGCCTTGAATATTGATAAAACAAAACGCTAATCATTCTTCCCTCAAAATAGGGAAATATTTACACCTAGAGGGAAAGACTTTCCTCACTAACTCTGCTTTCATCATCAATATCAGCTTCGATATTTAAGCCAAAGCCTGATTGTAACTCCTTATACCTGCTTAATTTATTTCTCAAAGTACGAGGTGTTACATCAAGTATCTCTGCAGCCCGGGTCTTGTTACCTCCAGTTTTTTCAAGCGTCTTGTAGATTAGTTCCCTTTCCACATCTTCTATAGTCTGTCCGACAGATATTTCATTAGACTTTTTTGTTTTCTGCATATTCAGCATATTCTCAAAATGTTCAGGCATAAGCACTTCAGAGTCAATCATAACCGTACATCTATGTATTAAGTTCTTTATTTCCCTGACATTTCCCGGCCAGTCATATTGAACCAATATATCTATAGCCTCCTTACTTATCTCTTTCAACGGAGTATCCATTCCGCTTTTAAATTTCTCTAGAAAATATTCAGCAAGAACTGGTATATCCTCTCTTCTCTCTCTCAAAGGTGGTACGATTACAGGTATAACATTAAGCCTGAAATATAGATCCTGCCTGAAATTACCTTTTTCGATTTCCTGCTCCAAGTCTCTATTAGTAGTAGCAATAACTCGAACATCCACCTTAAGCGTCTTGGAGCCGCCAACTCTTTCGAATTCCTCCAGTTCAAGAACTCTTAATAACTTGGACTGAATCTTTGGAGATACCTCGCTAATTTCATCTAACAGTAAAGTACCTCCATTTGCCAATTCAAAACGACCCATTCTCTTTATATCCGCTCCGGTAAATGCGCCTTTTTCATGTCCAAACAGTTCACTTTCCAGCAAACTTTCCGAGAGCGCAGCGCAGTTAACTTTTATAAAAGGCTTTGAATTTCTCTGGCTATGTGAATAGATAGATTGTGCGATAATCTCCTTGCCGGTACCACTTTCACCCTGTATAAGTACGCTGGCCTTGCTTTGCGCCATTCTTTTAACATTATTTAAAACCTCAAACATCTTGGATTGTTTATCAATAACAAATTCGTTCTCAACATTGCTATCAAGTTTTGATCTCCAATATTTGTTTTCATCTATTAATTTCTGACGTTCCTGTACTCTTTTCAGAAGCAATTCAATATTATCAACTGAAAATGGTTTTATTATGTAGTCATATGCACCCTTCTGCATTGCTTCAACTGCTGATTCTATACTTCCGTAAGCTGTCATAATAACTACTGTAGTTTCCTTTGAGGTTTTCTTTACTCTCTCGAGCACCTTCATGCCACCCATCCTAGGCATTCTCATATCAAGAAATATCATGTCATAATTCTGTTTATCGGTCAAACCAACCGCTTCCTGCCCATCACTTGCATTGTCTACAGAGTAACCATTCCTTTGTAATGCCTCACTTAAGTAGCCTCTGCTAAGATCATCATCATCCACAACCAATATTTTTTCAATACTCAATTTTGCCTCCGTTCAAGCTAGAACATTACTTAAAAAGTTTGTTTCTCTTGAAGTGCTTAGTGCTTCATTTTTATTCCCTGGTAGGTTAACCATAATGGTTGTCCCCTTCTCAGGCCCGCTGAAAATATTTATTCTCCCTTCATGGAGTTCAATTATTTTACGAACTATCGCCAAGCCCAAACCAGTTCCATCATCCTTAGTAGTAAAGAATGGTTCAAAAATCTTTTTAATAGCGCCATCGTTAATACCGTCACCGGTATCAACGAAACCAATCTGCATTGTTGGTATATCTTTAGTAGTTGACTTTCGTGTAAAAATTTTAATCTTACCACCTTCTGGCATCGACTGGATTGCATTAAGCAGGATATTCAAAAAAGCCTGTTGCAATCGATCCGGGTCGCATAGAATGAAACCATCACAACTATCATAATCTTTCTCGATCTGAATATTTCTACAACCTTTGTTACCTAATTCCTGATCAACAAAAATAAGAGCTTTATCTATGACTTTTGGTAACTCATATTTCCTCAAATTCATTTTGATCGGTCGTGCCAGAAATAATAAATCTGTAACTATCTCGTTAATATTTTTTGTCCCCTTAATTATGTGCTTAACAAGGCGAAGGTTATCCCCCTCCAGATCACGCTCTAGCAGACTTGCAAAACCTTCGATACCATTCAGAGGATTCCTAATCTCATGGGCAATACTGGCGGCCATTGTTCCTACAGACACAAGGTCATTAGCACTATTTAAACGCCCTTTTAATTCACATATTTCTGACAAATCATAAAAAGCCTCAACTGCACCTGTAATTACTCCGTTTTCATCTTTCAGTATGGATATGCTACTCTCAATATTTCTTGTTTCTCCATCATCCATTTCAATTACTCTTTTTAAATTATTTATCTCTCTGTTTTTTGACATTGAGTCTAGCAATAAATCAGCAAATCCACCTATATGACTGAAGGAGCTCCTAAAGCTGGTTCCCAGGACATCTCTGGCAATAACATTTAATGTACTTTCTGCTACATTATTAAATGTCATTATCTTGCCATGATTATCCACTGCCACAACGCCACTATGCATGCTTCCCAGTATGCTATTTAAGAATCTTGTTTGATTATCAAGTTCCAGAACCTTCTTATTGAGGCATTCATTTGTATATGCCATCTCCTGATCGATCTTTTTGACTCTTTCTTGTAGTTGAGTGTAGGATGATTCAAGCTTCTGCGCGTACGTGTTAAAACTGTCAAAGATAGTCAACAGGTCTTTAACATTGTTGAATTGTTTAAACTTTGCCTTGTATGAATTTACATTTTTCATCTCTCAATGACCTTTTCTAATTTTTTCTCTGCTTTAGCACGCCATACTATATCCTCAATATGCCATTGTGCCTGTTTGGCCCAGTAGGTACCTTCATATACTTTCTGTATTTCATTATATGCTTCTACTGCTTCATTGTATGAGTTTAGCTTCCTGTAACAATTTGCTATTTGGTAAGATACCCACATTTTTTTTTCATTAGTAAGATCATTTTTAATAACTAGTTGGTAAATATCCAAGGCTGTTTGATACTCACCCAATTTGTATAGATTTTCAGCAATTTCAAAAGGATGTATAATTTCTTCTTCATCATTAACTGCTACCGTCTCGCTTTCTTTCACATATTCACTATCATTTCCAAGGGTAATTATCTTTTTGGCTTCACCATTTTTTACGTCTACAAACATTTTAGTTTTATCATCACTCTTTTTTACAAAATGTGCCAATAGTACTTTTTCTTTCTCAACCTCTTTTTTTATTGGTACTTCTGACTCCTCTTCTGTCATCTCGAATGTGCCTTTGAACTCTGACTTCAGTTTTCCCAACTCCGCTCTCTCTTTTTCTAATGTTCTAAGCATGATTTCCATTTCATCCTCATTCTCGTTATTAGAAGCAAAGTACTTTTCAACACTTAAAGCATTGCTCAAGCAGCAGAAATTTGCCACGCCAAAGATCGCTAGTAGTAAGATTTGTTTATATTTTCTCATTTGCACTTCTATAATCGATATTGTTTTTTAGTGTCTTATGACAATCGCAAATGAAATGCCATGATTCGTCAAACTATCTGCACATTTTGAGCAAGAACATATGTTCCGTAAAAGCACGCCCTAACACACAAGTATATAGTACCTTATAGTTATTAACGGAAAAGAAGTCTAAGTATCGAATTGAAATTAAATAATAAATTGCAGAAATAATGAGGGATGCAAGTACTGAGAAGATTCTATCTGTTTGTTTTATTAACCATTTGTATATTTTTAATACAGCACCTTATTCGTATTAAAAACGTACTCTTAGTATGTCTAGAGGCTAGGCAATTAATATAACATCACGCTGAGCAGAGACGAAATGCTATCATCATTGAAGATTTATGTACTAAAGATGTATGAATTATTAGAATATTGTATATATCAAGGCCTATTCTAGTGGAGTTTGCAGAGGATTATTATTATGTATTATAAAAAAATCATTGAAAGCTGACACTTCTAAAGATCTGGCCCTCTAACCTGTTGATATGCCTTTACAGCCTCATCAAGCGAGCCTAGCTCAGCATAAGAATCACCAACTAACTTAGAAACCCAAACTGTTCGTTTCTCCAGGGAATCGTCTTTAAGAGCCTTACGGTAATATTCTATTGCTTTTTCTTGCTGTTTGTCACGTGCCAGACTAATTCCCGCATAAATGTTTGCATTAATTACCATATCTTTATCTCTTTTTCCTTCGGCAATTTCTTCAAACACATCTAATGCCCTATTGTAATTCTCATCATCTAGATAACACAAGCCAATCTCAAACTTTAGGCTATCTGCATATATACCATCCTTATATCTGCTTAAACCTTGTTTTAGGTCTTCTATGGCATTATCCAACATCTTCATTTTACGTAAAGATTTACCACTGTAAAGAAACCCATGAGATGAAAGAGTGCTATCCGGAAACTCCATTAACGCGTTTTTATATAATTGGAATGCTGTTAAATAATCCTCAGTCTTAAAAAAACAATCCGCAAGTTTATAATAAGCATCATCCAGCATTTCGTTGTTCTCTTCGTAAAGACCAAAGTTTCTCAAAACTTTAATTGCTTCATTATATTTACCCAACAAATAATAGCAATTACCTATCTGGTATTCTAATTCACAACGTACTTTATCAGGCAAGACTAATCCTTCAGATACAAGAGTGCTATCATTCTCACTGTTTTCGAGATTTGAATTATGCTGATTTGATTGACTTTCTACAGTATTACCAACAGTAGTACTTTTAGCTAGCTTTGACTTTTGACTTCCATTCAGAAATTTCTTCTTCATGCTCAAGAATATTTGCAATGCTGTAGTGAAATCCCCTGTACCAACATAAGCATTTCCCAATCGCATATTGGCGAATGCAGCAGTATCTCTGTCATGATATTCTTCCATTATATGCTTGTAAATCTCTATAGACTTCTCATAGTTCTCTTGCTTTCTCCATAAGTCTCCAATTTTAAGGTATGCGTCATCAACCTCATTTGAGTGAGGATAGTTCTCAACATATCTGAGATAACCTCTTTTTGCGTTTTCAATATCATCCAGCATTTCATAACTCTCCCCTTCATTAAGCATTGATTTCTTCGCTAATGGATGATCCGGGTAATTTACGATTACAGCCTTGAATTCCTGTAATGCTATTGACGGCAAATTTGAAGCAAGATAAAAGTTTCCCAGCTCGTAATACGCTCGTACAATCCCCTCATATTCAGGGTACTTTATCATTACCTTCTGATATGCCTGTATTGCCTTCTCCTGATAATAACCGTAAGCAGAGTCGACATTAAGCTTTACAGGCAACGTGACAAAGATCAGGTTCTCGCTAATAATTGTTTCAAAACCTTTAGCTCCAAAGATTGTATCTACTATGTCAACCAGAGGAATATCCTCAAGATAGATTGAAACAATTGATGACAACTTATCACTGGGAACATCATCATCGATAATAATCTTCTTCCCGCTTGTAGCAACCAATACCTTTATTATCTCATCAATCTGAACTAAGTCAGCCCTGATTGAATATAAAACGGTACCATACTTACCCTTCCTCTTACTGATGGATAAGTTTTCATTTTCTGTAACTAGTGCAGTCATCACCTCTTCATCCAATTCTGCATCATGTTGTTTTATTTCTAATAATTTCTTCAGACCCTCCAATATTTTTTTCTCATCATCAAAGTTTTTTTTATACTCAGCAAGTGACGAATTCGACAATTTTCTTTCTTTCTCACCCTGTTCATCTGCATTTATATATCCAGGTGCGAAGTTAATGACTGAAAATATCACTACCAGATACATAAGAGTTGTACATTTAAATATCTCAAAAAAACTGCACTCTTTACTTTTCAGTTTTTTAATTTCCAGTCTAACTTTATTAGTATTCATAATTTAATATTTTCAATGATTAGTTTTTTAACGCACGACGACTGTACTATGGCTATCACCACCTTCTTTCAAATAATAGTGTTTAGCCTGTTCAATATAGCTCTCTGCAATTTTAAAATGTGCTTCAATTACCATATTTTTTTCCTTTTCTTCAGTATATCTGGCTTCCTGACCGGCTACTTCATATAACACCCTTCTGGCCTCATCGTACTTACGGGTCAAAACTAAACAATCTCCCAGGCCTAGCTGAGCACTCAGCCTATAAGGGCTGTTCAAATAATCATTCGATACCTTTCTGTATAGCTCTATAGCTTTCTCGTATTTTTTTAACTTATAATAACTTTCTGCCAGACGGCTTAAAACTCTATCACCCTCATCTAAAGCAATATTTGATTTTGTCACTCTTTTGTATGCAGCGGCAGCTTTTCCATATTGCTCATAATCAAAATACATATCTGCGTTCTTTATACTATTTTCAAGATTAGATTTAGTGATCCTTCTTTGATTTGAAAAACTATTTGATAAATCTGTTTGTTTTCTTTTTTTAGGATTCTTCTTTACTAATTTTTTAGAAGTGCTCTGAATGCTTTTTCTTTCAGCCTTCTGCTCTTTTTTCTGCTTTTCTATCATCGTTTTGATAGTTTTTTTCTCACCGCTAATCCAGTTATATTGCACAAACATCAGCCCTAACACTAACACAAGAATACAGAAGTTTATGAATATAATCCCCTTGTATCCACTAGCTGTTCCCATTAATGACTCTAATTTGTTTTTTAATTTACCAATCATTTTTTATTTCCTGTAAACAGTATTTTCCAACAGTCATATCAGTAATCAAAGAAGACATAACCTATCTTTGTTGGACGCTACAACAGACGCTTCAACCATGTTTTCTAATCTATTGTCTTTACAGTCTATTGAGTTCTCAGCACTTTCATTATCTAGCCTAACTAGTAAGACCGTCTCATCATCAAAACTTACCTCCTGATCACGTGATAATGAAGAGTCAATATTAATCTCTTCAGCCATTGTATTTTGTGAGCATTTGATATTCTGCAAGGCATATTCAATTTTCCTTTTTATCAAAGTACCTTCTTCCTCGATCCTTGACATTGAATTACTTCTTGTCAACATCAATCTGTTCTCATATGAATATGGCATTGAGTCTTCAAATATATCAATTTCAGCCGAAGTACCCAACGAGTGATGATTAGCCTCCATAATCTCCACCTCTCCGTTTGGAGTAATCATAGAACATACAAGATTATGCCCGTTATTTACATATTGAATAACTCTCTTTCGCTTATCAATAAGTACACATAGCATAGAAACATTAATATTTGGCATAACATTTCTATACAAAAACTTATTGATACTATCTATAACTCTTGTCGGAGTTCCTCCATCTTTTGATCTAAACAACGTCTTGATCATAATACCTATCTGCAAGTTCTCCCACCATTCTCTACGATGACCACTCTGTCCGTTAATATTTCCAAATATCAAAGCAGATTTATTGCTACTAATAGCAAATGAATCAAAGACTACAGTACTTTTTGGCTGACACGCCGGACCATCAAAATAATAAGACAAACCATCTGGCATCAAAAGATTATCAGATTTTGATAATTGATCATTGTCATTCGTCCGCAATAAACAGTGGCCATCTCTTTCGGTATCTTTTATGTCACCGTTTTTATTAAACAGTCTCACAATGACATCTTTTATCTCACGTATTTTGAAAGGCTTACCAATCATATCAACTACGCCCAATTTCGCTGCTTCTTTGACGGTTTCAAGAGAACCGTATGCCGTAATCATAATTACCTTTATACGAGAATCATTTTTCTTTATCTCACGTATTAATTGGATGCCATCCATTCCATGCATCTTAACGTCTGTTATGACTAAGTCATACTGCTTCAGTTTAAAATGGTCAAGGGCCTGAAATGCATCTCCAGCTATGTCCACGCTATAACCATCGCTGACCAAAGCCTCCCTTAGTACATATCTAATAGTCTCTTCATCGTCTACCAGCAAAATCCTGTTATTCAATTTATGACTTTCCCTCATTTACTATTTATTTGAAAATGTCTTAAATAGATCCTTCACAATATTTTCCAGACGATCAACTTCCTTAAAAATCATCTCAAAAAATTTCTCATTTGAATCATCCTTTCCAACCCTATCCCTGAGCACTTCAACAGCAGCGGAAATACCTGCCAGTGGATTTCTTACTTTATGAGTAACAATACCCATTAACTCGTGCAGGTCGTCAAAATATTCAGTCTCCTTATATTTATCCACGATCGTCCTTATTCCTTCATCGTCACTAATATCAACTCCAGACTTCTCTTCACACCCTGAAGACTCAATTTGTTTGTTCAACGCAGCAGATAGCTCTGCCTTCGTAATTAAATTCATCTTCATCAGGATTACGCCCAGAAGCTGGTGCTCCGGGTTCTCTTTTTGTAAACAGAGGGCATTCTGGATATCAGAATCTTTAATACTGCCGGCTTCAACTAAAATCATTCCCAGTTTTTTTTGACACGAAACATTTTCTTTTTCCATAGTAATCGCTTTATAAATTTCCCTTGCTAATTAGACACGAATGACACCAATTGTCACAAATCATACGTCACGATTCTTCATTCCGTTTCGCCACATTCAAAACTACATTTCAGCACGTCACTCTGAGCGAGAAACTACCGAAGAATCTTTACTTTGAATTTTCTATGCACAAACTATAGTCACTATATTTCACTTCACACTTTAGGCACTTAAAACCTGCTATTGCTTAATATCATAGTGCTTAATCTTGTTATATAAGGTTGTACGGTTTATGCCAAGTAGTTTAGCGGCCTTGGTCATTCGCCATGATGTGTCCTTAAGTACTTCTGCTATATGATGTCTCTCGACAGTCGCAATAGTTTGATCTGCATCTTCAACTTGCCCACTCTCTTTTACACCTGTCTCAGAACCCAGTAATAGATGTTCAGCAGAAAGCGTTGAATTATTTGAAAGCAGAACTGCCCTTTCAACTACATTTTTTAACTCTCTTACGTTTCCCGGCCAATCATACTTTTTCAAAACCCCTTCAATCTCTGGCGGGATCTCATTAACATTCTTGTTAAACTCTTTATTGAAGTTATGAGTGTAATGTTTTACTAGTGGCAGGATATCATCCTTTCTCTCCCTCAACGCGCACAAATATACAGGCAGGACTCTTAGACGATAAAAAAGGTCTTTCCTGAATGTCCCCTTCTTTACCTCCTCCTCCAAATCACGATTTGTTGACGCAACTATTCTAACGTCTACATCAATATCATCTATCCCTCCAACCCTCTTAAATTTCTTTTCCTGGAGCACTCTCAACAGTTTTGCCTGTAATGGCAAGCTCATCTCACCGATTTCATCAAGAAACATAGTACCTCTCTGAGTAGCCTCAAACAGACCGGCCTTTCCTGTAGTAGAGGCACCGGTGAAAGAACCCTTTTCATAGCCAAACAGCTCTGATTCAAGCAAATTCTCTGTCAGGGCGGCACAGTTGACTTCCATAAACCGGTACTTACTCCTCGCACTCATCATATGAACATAATTCGCTATTAACTCTTTTCCTGTCCCGCTCTCTCCCTGTATTAACACTGTACTTGAAGGGCTCTGTGCAATTATCTTTACATGTTCAAAAACCTTCTTCATTTCCTGACTGACAGTAACGATATTAACGCCACCAGCAATATCTGCTTTTGCCCTCAACCTTGATACTTCTCTCATCAATGATTGAGTACTCAATGCTTTCTCTATAACTACCTTGATAAGATCCATCTTAAATGGCTTCTCAAGATAGTCAAAAGCCCCATCCTTCATTGCATTTACAGCTGAATCTACAGATGCATGGCCGGTTAACAGAATTACGAGTATATTCTGATCGTAAGATTTTATTTCTCTTAATAAATCAAGGCCATTCATACCAGGCATCTTCAGATCCAGTATTACCAAGTCAGGAATCATCTTCTTAATTGATCTTAGAGAATTTTCCCCGTTGTCCTCTGTGTGTACCTTGTATCCCTCGACCTCCAATGCCTCTTTTAAACAAAATCTGATTGTCTCTTCATCGTCCACCACTAATATTACGGGCTTGACGCCATCCTGGCTTTCCGTATTTTTCACCGATTTTGCATCACTCATTTAAACCCTCATTAAAAAATTAATTTTCTATAAATACTAAATGATAACATCCCATTATCACGAAACTACGCCTATATCTTACACACAATGTTGATTATTTATACAATATTATTGTGTTGTATACGGCGCCATAGAAAATACATGCTATTTAGATTAACTACTTAATTACTGAATCTTTGCTCAATATCTTTATTTATGTTGAATAAGCCATCAATTATTCATTGAATCTAGCTTCCCTTTTGCAGACTTAATCTCCTCAATATTGCGAGCATATCTGAGACACTCCCTAAGATGCTTTTTAACTTTGTCAGGTTGGTTTCTCTTCTCAAATATTGAAACAAGAGCAATGTTTACCTCATAATTACCCTTGTGCGTTTTAAGAGATTTTTCAAAAGCATCTATTGCGTTATCTTCTAAACCTTTATCTAAATACAGTAAACCCATTTCCTTATAATGTCCGGCAATATTCATAGGATATACACTTATTGACTTGCTATGCACTTCGATAGCCTTATCGCTATCACCTCGTTTTGACAGAATTCTGGCTATCTCATCAAACGGATCAATTCCTGATGTTGAAAACACTTGAAGTACATTTTCATCAAAATTCTGATCTAAATGCATTAACATCTTCACGCCTTCCTCAATGGCCTTATCTTCTAATAGAGCATTCTCTTCATTACGAATCTTTGAAAGATAAAGCACCATCAATGAAGCACGTATGCCAACTGCATCGTTTGTTACAGAGAGTATCTCTTTAAGTTTCTTTTCAGATACATCAAATGTGTATTGACCCTGGTTATACATGCTAAGTATGCTTAAAGCATCATCGTATGCATTCAAATTCCTACAAAAGTCAGTTACTTTGTAAGCTAATTCCTTCAAGATACCGGAAGACAATCCTTCAGGGCTTCCTTCCACTACCATACTACCCAGCATTTTCTTTGCCTTAACCCCAATCAGCTCAGCATCTATTCTCATAGTAGTCCCAATCAAAGATATGTTACCTTTCAGGACATAGTCTGACTTTAGTTGTCTACCATACTTCTTTACTACTTTCGTATCCAATCGTGCCATTACATCTACTGTATCTGTAGTCCAAGACCCATCCGCACCCTTTGTAACATCCTCAAGCTTTACCATATCACTCGGTATTTCACTTGTAACCTTTTCATAAATAATTTCCCTATCTATGGGTTCAAAATACCCGGATTGTATAAAAATACTTCTTAAAACATCGGGCACCATTTCCTCCATACTCATTTGGGTATAATCCCTGAACGGCATAATAACAATCTTGTAACTCTTTGCAGCGTCACATTTATGGGAAACAAAGGTACAGAAGATAAAGACAATTAATCCTATTTTTATGCAATTATACTTTCTTAATAATTCAATAATACGAGTCAATAACATCAATTCCGCTCCTTTCAGTTTATTTTTTCATTAATCAACGCATATTTTGTGCCTATTTATTAATATAGTGTAATAGCAGGATACTTTGACCTAGAAGAAGTAACACTAATAAATATCTCATTTGGCAAGAGCAAATAGAGCAGAGTCTCTAGGCATTTTGTCGTTTTATTATGCATTTTCAGTTATTCGGGTTTTAATAATATCGGTAACCGCAATAGACAGACCAAATCCATTTAAAGGTCTAAACCTGAATTAATACAATCCATACATCTAGTACGGCAAAAAAGTCTTAACTGGTACTACAGATATTTAGATTGATTTAGTGAAACGTAATACTTTTGTATTTTGAATCTAGTTACTTGGAAGTGAAAAAATAGCGATAATGGAGTGGAAAAGTGATTATAGTGTTAAGGTTAGAGAGTGGGACAACCACCACAGAAAAGTAATTGAAGCGATCAATGAATTACATTAAGCGATGTCTGCAGGTAAGGGAAAGAAGCGCTGGAATGCATTTTAAGTGACCTGACTAATTATGCCGACTATCATTTTGTCGCAGAAGAAAAGGAAATGTTGAGTAAAGTTAAAGAATTAAAAGGAGATTATAAACAAGGATAAATGGACCTATCCC
>ENA-OREN01001590-OREN01001590.1-marine-metagenome-genome-assembly--contig:-NODE-1590-length-25952-cov-4.411556_pt1 | contig 25952 bp, 24 predicted proteins | sample MGYA00248624_ERZ508555 | MGnify/ENA primary metagenome ERZ508555 (study PRJEB26222, sample SAMN06267773) | marine metagenome | isolation source: Saanich Inlet, British Columbia, Canada | place...
ATCCAGCCTGTTGAATTAGCCAATGGCTGCTCGATTTCGCTACGGTTTAGTGATTCGAAAATGATGTTTGGAATTGGAGTGATGCTGGGGTCTAAAGAAACGGTATTATTCCCACTATTATTTGTACTATTATTTGTATTATTATTGGCACTATTATTTGCACCATTATTTGCGCTATTATTCACACTATCATTAGATGAATCAGTTTCGGTATTCTGTTCAGATTCCGGGATAATTATGTTGTTGTTTTCCCGTTCAAACAGTCCGACATCTTGGGCATAAAGGACTAACAAGGCTGACAAAGCCAATGCAGTTATTACACTCCAAAAAGCCGTTTCACGGTTCATTTATCCACCTGAGCCCAAACGTTTTCCCAATCTTTTGTCTCATTCATCTTCATCAAGCGGAAGAAGCCGATGAAGGCTACAATATTCGCAAGGTGTGCTGTGGAACAATATTGGCAAATCTTTTCCATTTGGAATTCGTAATAGATGAGCAAAGCGATGATGAAGAATCCTCCAAATGTGAGTAATGTCCCCAATTTCAGATGCATGGCGACCCAACTTGCATTCGGTTCTTTAGATGATGAATAGGCCAAATACAAGAGTATTGCAAAAACTGCAGCGCCGATTCCACCCCATGGAATTCCCAAAATCGGATCTACATTGTATTCCGCATTTCCAATCACATCATCACAAGAAAGAATTGCGTTGGATGCGCAAAAATTGCCACCTTCACTTATTTTCGACGAAATCCAGAGAGTTTGGAACGAAACTGCCATTCCCGAAACACAGGTAAGAATGAGTCCTGAAAATAACCGCCCTCGAACACTCTTCAATGAAGGGAATGTTGACTCAAATGGACCGGATAGAGAACGTCCAATCGGGAGTACCAGCAGTAGCCCTGCAAGTGTTGGCAACAGGTAAAACATCAATTGAATATTTGAATCCATTCAAACACTCTCCCTTGGGACCAATGCTAAAATTGCATTGCGAATTTCTTCCCCTTGATGTTCAGCAGAACTCCAAGCGATAATTCCGTCAGGTTGGATAAGATAGTAACTTGGTGTACCACTAACCTTCCACTTTTTCATGTTATCTTGGTCAAGGTCATCGACGTATGGGAAATTATGAGCAGAACCTGGTCTCGAGCCACAATCTGATGAGCCGCAATCATCTCCGGAATCTGCAATTTTATTGCGGAACGAAATAATCTCGCTTCGGCTAGAATCGTGCCCTTGGATGTCAAGTTCGGTCACACTAGCAATGAAATTGACAATTGCTCCATCCCATTCTGAATTACTACCGCCGAAATCATATGCATTTTGGCCCATTTGTTCAGCGGATTGAATACAATAAGGACAATCGGTATCCATGAATTCGATGGCGACCCATTGACCGTTAACATCTCCTTCCTCCCATTCTGAATCCCAATAGCTTTCTAGGTTAAAATCAGTCCAAGCACTACCATTGTAGAATTTACCCTCAAGCGTAGGTGCTCGTTCACCTGATTTGGTGCCTGTGGCAATTGGACTGGTTGTTGCTGCAATAATCATGATACCAACAAAAAATAGAGCCATTACTCGGATTAATGCTGTCGTTCTTACATCTGCTTCTTCATCATAGTTATACTTCATTTTTTCATCTCCTTATTGAACCCAATTTCTTGAATAAGTGCTTGAGCAGTATGCCGGATTGCATCCTCACTGTTCAACCGAACATCATAGCCTGTTGACATCATCTTATCAATCCCAAGCATGGCTCTTGGAATATCACCAGCCCATCCACGGTCACCACCAGTATACTCGATTGAGGCATTGTGGCATCCGGTTTCTTCGACAACGATTTCAGCAATTCTGCGAACAGAAGCAGTATCATGCGAACCGAGATTGAATAAATTGAGTGGGTCGTTGGTGCTCTCCATAACATGAAGTATTCCATTTACACAGTCTTCAACTTCCATGTAGGATTTTTCTTGTAGGCCGTTGCCAAGTACTTCCAAACGAGTAGAGTCGGCCTTGAGTTTGTGGATGAAATCAAAAATGACACCATGTGTTCCACGTGTTCCGATGATGTTAGCAAAACGGAAAATCCATGCCTGAAGACCAAAAGTCCCCACCCAACTACTGATGAGGCCTTCTCCAGCTTGTTTGCTGGCTCCATACAATGAAATTGGCATACAAGGCCCGTGGTTTTCAGGTGTTGGAAGTGGTGCATCTTCTCCATAAACCACCGAAGAAGAGGCAAAAGCAATTTTCTTTACTTCACAACGACGCATCGCTTCAACGATGTTGTAGGTCGCAAGTGTTCCTTGTTTTAGATCGGTGTCTGTGATGCGGGTGCCAAGACGAATATCTGGATTTGCTGCTAGGTGGTATACGCACTCGATGCCTTCCATTGCCGAAAGGACTGTTTCAAAATCGGTAATATCACCTTGCACATGTGTGACCTTTCCAGAATCAAGATGAGATTGAATAAATTGTAGTTTCCCACTAGAAAGATTGTCCAATGCTACTACTGTGTCGCCACGGGCAACTAAACGGTCGATTAAATGTGAACCGATAAATCCAGCACCACCAGTGACCAATGCTCGCATGGTTGAATCAAGAAACACCCATGTATGAGCCTTTGGTTTTGTTGATGGTTATGTGTGTTCGCAATCATTGGCTCCTAATTGTCAAGTCTTTGATAACCATTAACGATATCCTTGATGTTTAGCGCCGAGGAGAAATTCCGGTGCTGGAGTTGAAAAACATGCCAAAAAACAATAAAAAAACGATGCCTATAACACAAGACGAAACAACAAACCTACTGGTCGGATATGTCCGAAAAAGTAACGCTGGAGGAGCCCTAAAGATTTCCATAAACACAGCGGCCTTTTCAGACTGCTCAACATATGTAACCAGTGATGGACAATCCTATGTCCCATTGGTCATGTCGTTGAATGCTCTAGAAAAAGTTCTCAACGGAGAACGAGCTGTTACAACAGTTTCGCAACTTCAAGATTGAAGTTCAATAACCTCTGATATACGTGTATTCTACAGCACGGTGCCGCTTGCTCAGGGGTTTCGACCCCTGAGTGAGCCTTCCCTCACAATTCGTGAAATTATATATTGCCGCTACTATATTACTAAATATGACTGGAAACCGCGAAGAAATGGTGGAAACATGCGCAAGCAAGTCGATTCGGTGAAACCCTTCATCGTTGCAGGCATGCCTATGTACAATGAAGAGGAAACCATAGGGACGGTTGTGATGACCGCCTTACGTCATGTCGATGCAGTAATCTGTATCGATGATGGTTCATCGGATTCCAGCGCACGTATTGCAGAAGCATGCGGCGCTACTGTAATTCGTCATCGTGTCAATCGGGGCTATGGTGGAGCGCTCAAGACCTTATTCATCAAAGCAAAAGAACTCGATGTTGATGCCTTGGTTGTCCTTGATAGTGATGGCCAACATCGCCCTGAAGATATCCCTAAACTCTTGAAGCCTATTCTTTCTCAAAAGGCGGATTTTGCTATAGGTTCGCGCTTTGTTGAAGGTGGGGGCGGTACAGACATGCCGGCATATCGTCGCCTCGGCATCAAAGTTATCACCGCTGCAAGCAATCTTTCGAGCGACCTTGGAATCAAAGATACTCAGTCCGGATTCCGTGCTTTCTCTAGAACTGCATTGGAACGATTGCGCTTCGATTCAGAGGGTATGGAACTCTCTTTGGAAATGCTCGAAGATGCTCGGGAAAAACAACTTGAAATCATTGAAGTTCCAACTATGATTCGATATGATGTCCCCAAAGGTTCCAACTTTACTGCTGTATCACATGGATTTACTGTACTCACATGGGCAATGCTCTCTCTTTCACAAAAGAAGCCACTTCTTGTTCTCGGTATACCGGGTGCTGGACTCTTGGCAACTGGTGCGGCTATGGGAATGAATACTGCACGAGGAGTTACAACCCATATCGACAGTTTTGTTGGACCTGGACTATCAGCAATTTGGATTGGGGTTTTGGGACTATCACTCATGGCGACTGGTTTGGTTCTTCAAAGCGCTCGCGGCTTTTTGAGATATTTGCTTGTTCGTGAATTTGGACTTGATTGAAAGCAATAGAATTGGTTTGCTTGCTCATCTTTATTGAGCATCATTCAAGACCTGCCCCTCTATCGCAAGGATATGGAGAAGGAGGGGGAATGGCAGAAAATCCGTAACCGGCTTTCCTCATTTCGCAATCATACAAGTGACATGACCATGCGGCGTGTCGACCAAATGTATAGCAGCATTCTGGCTTCACCTGCAACAGTGGTTATTTTACTGGTCATTATTGCGGCTTTTTTTGCTCAACAAGGACTTTCATTCCAAGAGCAAATAGATGACGATGTCGAAATATTTCTTCCAGATGGTGCCCCTTCAACTGAGTTGTTGAAGGAAGTTAGAACGGAGTGGTCTACTGATATTGCCATAATCTATGTTCAAACCCCAAACGCTCTTGACCCATCACATCGCGATTATAACTCAATTAACATTACTTCTGAAGATTACCTACGCGAAATCAGTTGGGTTGAGGGAGATGATGATAACGCCGATGGAGCGGGTGCAACTGGTAGAGGAATCGATTATAGTAAAAACGACCATGGCCGTGACGACGGCGTACTTTGGATTATTTCTCCAGCTCAAGTCATCAAAGAAATCAATTCGGCCGATGGCCGATTTAACAATTCATTATGTCTTCACGGTATCAACACACGCATCCCAATAGATGTGGAATGTGACCTACCTGGTGGAGGCGCCTATGCCATTCCCGATCAACAGACGATAGACCAAATCATTGAAGAATCCGAAGGAGGTTTTGATGCACTTTTCAAAGATACTAATGACATGGACCTCAGTTACGATAGTGATGGTGACGGAAACAAAACCAACGACCTTGACGGTGATGGAATTTGGGACACGGCCGCTATTGTCGTCGGTATGCACCATGACCCTACTGAAGCCAACTTTCGTGATTTTAGCCACTTGCATGAGCACTTTCAAAATGTCATCGATAACCGTTCACTCGACCTGCAAAATACTGAGATGACGGTGACCGGATTGACAAAAGTCCTCGAGGATATTTCTGATGAGATTTATGATGACCTGCTCAAAATTCTTCCCTTCTCAGTACTTTTCACAATATTGGTAATTACTCTTCTTCATCGCTCACTCAAGGTCGTTGTTATCACCGGAACACCTATTGTAATGGCACTCGCTGTTACCTTTGGTTCATCGGTTCTTTTGGATATCACACTAACGCCGATGATTATTGCTACATTCCCAATTCTGATTGGCCTAGGGGTCGACTATGCATTGCATATGGTCAATAGAATTGAAGAAGTGCGAAGAAAGGAAATTGACGAAGCCCATGACGGAAATGAAAGGCGTCGGCGGCAAGGAAAGCCACCAGAAGAGGTGCCTGATCTTTGGGACATCGAATTTTATCGCAGATGCGTCCTCGAAATGACTCGCTCTACAGGCGTCGCTGTTTTCCTCTCTGCGTTAACTACAATTGTTGGTTTCTCAGTACTAATCGCACCACAAATCGTGTCAGTAGCACCAATTCGCTCCGTCGGTGTTACGCTTTGCCTTGGAATTCTTTCTACACTTATCTTCAGTATTATTTTGGTACCTACGTTGTCTTGGATGCTTCGATTCAACAAACGAACCAATCCGTCAATGTGGAAGGAAATTGCAACATGGCCTGTATATGGGTTTGTCTTCATACTTCTTGGAGCAATAGTTGTCACTGGATATGGCGTGAGTCATTTAGATGAAATGAATGAACCGATTACTGGTTCTTCAGAGGCGCCCGATGGTATTGAATCTTTGAATACGCTCGCAAATTATTCAAGAGCATTTAGTGGAGGGCAAACATCTCTGTTTATTTTTGATGCTGAGGAACGTACCCTTCAGGCTGAACAAAACAAAACCGATAATATTCGGGACCTTCCAGTATTGGATGCAATCGATGCACTGGAATTGAAAATTGGCCAAGTCGATGAAACAAATACAACTAGTATCATTACCTTCTTGAAAACTATTCCCGCAACGATTACCCTTGCAGACGGTGTGACATTGTATGAAGGAAGCCTTTGGGATTTACTTCATGAACCATGTTGGGAAAGCAATGACCCGATTGAATGCAATGTTTGGCTGAGCCTCGAACTTACTGGCCAAGATGGCCGACAAGGTTTGAGAAAGGATATGGTAAATGTGGTATTCGACACACTCTCGGATGAAGTGCGGTCGATGCTGTTAAATGAACTAGGAACAAAAGCTATTGTCTATGTTACTCAACCCTATATGAATCTCAATGTGGCAGGAGAATTACGCGATGAAATCGATTCACTGCTAATCAATGAACCGTCGGTTGATGGACTTACAAGAACCTCATTACTTACTGGCGGATTACCTGTTTCTCTTGATATTAATGACGGAATTCACGACGCTCAAACATTAACCACTATCATCACAATGCTTGTTCTAACTATTCTCTTATCCATTGTATTCCGCTCCCCTAGACTTGGTATCTACACCATGATTCCTGTAGCAGTTGTAATCTTGTGGCAACCATTATTGATGAAAAGTGGAGATGTCAATGTCAATATCTTTACAGCCATGATTGGTACAATTGTTTTCGGGATTGGTGTTGATGATTCGATACACGTGATGCATAGAATACAGGAAGAAGGGGAGACGCCAACCGGCATTGCAAAATCTATAGAAGAGACCGGACAAACTATTTTTGAAACTACTGCCACCACGGTTTCCGGTATTGCTGCAGGTTGTATTGCGGCATTCCCTGGATTGGTGAACTTCTTCGTTATCATGTGCCTCTTAATCTTCTTTGCTTTCATTACAAGTACATTCTTACTTCCTGCCGTAATTACTGCGGAGCATTCACTGCGAGCGAAAATTCGCGGTGATGAATCATGGATAGATTATGGTGATGGCATTGCCTTAGCCTCAGCTCTCTCTATGAAACCGCTTGAAGCAGTACTTATCGAAGATTAGTTCATCTAAGTGGAGGGAGTAGGGAGTAAGCCCCTTTCTGTTACCTTTCGGTGACCGCATTCAACTTAGCATCCTACCTGCCCCTCGACGTGCCGTGTCAGCAGGGCGGTTTGGACTTGCTCCAACGGGGTTGCTCGTCTCATCGACCACAAAGCAATCTCTGTTTTTCAACATCATTGTACACACCTTGTATCGTTCGTTTCTGCAGCATTGACCTGACCATTTCTGTTCTCTCACTTCTGTAAGCCGTTTGCACTATGGAGAGGGGACTTTCCTCAGAGTCGAACTCTGTCAGCGGCCCTCCTACTCCCTCCATACTGCGGTTAGCATCACCGCTTCAAAGTCTTCGGATGATGAAAACATCACTTGTATGGGTTTTCACCAGGTGATGCAACTTGCTTAGTGCCACCATATGGCCCTGTTATTGCTTCATGAGATTGAGCAACCGGAGGTTTTAGGCCAGGAAGTGATTTCTGCACCACCTGTCTTTGGTTTGCATCCCACTGCTTTGGTTGAGGTGATGTTTTGAGACCAAAAATCAGCAAACCAACTAATGACACTGTCAATAAAAAGATTACAACCAAGAGCACTGGATTAACTGAAGAGATACCAGCAAGAAGGCCTTCAGAACGCTGCTCATCTACATAGACGGTTTCTGTTTGAGCAAGAGGTCCATTGATTATTTGGAATTCAATCCACATGGTTCCTTCTCGGTCAGGGATCCAATCTTTAGAATAGACATAGGTGGTTCCTGCTTCAATTTGAATGCCGCGAGCGTCAATTCTGGTTCGGGCTCCGTTGCTTTCGACCAATTCAACAAAAATCTGAGCGTCACCATCTGCTAGGCCGGAATTGCTTATTGATACACCAAGGCTTACAGTATCACCTGCTGCAATGTTATCACTTGGCTTCATTTCCGGTGTACTGAAGGTGTATTCTGCAATTCGTTGTTCGAGAACCCAAACCGCAAGTGGAGCATCAATATCGTTGAAAACAGGGTTTATTTCATGGCCAGAGCGGTCTTGTCCTGTTGCCCAAATTCTCAGTTCAAGAGCATCATTTCGCATTGTTGAAGTCAATAACTCATCTAAATTCAAAACAGCTACACATGGGATTTCATCACCAAATGCTCGTCCACCGATAACAGAAAGTGATAGACTCCCATTAATGACAGATTGACTGGAAAGTCCTATTCCTTCAGGATGGACTGCCCAATTTAATTGCAAGGAATCCTCATCCAATCGGTCAGACTCAGAAATGAGGATTTCTAGTGGTATGGCTGACCAAGTGGACTCGGAAATTGTGAGCCCATTTGCTGGAGATGGTACGCCGACGACTGAAGGAACTTGGTCATCTACTATGAACCATGCAGAAGGTGTGTTTGGAGTGCGGTCAATCGCTCCATTAGGAGGTTGATGTAGTGATGTAAATAGTCCGTATGAACCAGATGCTAATGGTGCTGTAATTATTCCCGAAAATGTGCCATTTAACGTGTCAAAATTAGCCTCACTTGTGCCTAAAGTCAATTCTAGGTCAATGGGTTGTACGACTGCTCGTGATGAACGGTACCATGTGAGTTCACCACCGACTTCAATATCTTCACGTGGTTGAACCCAAGTTCCGAGGGTACTAACAACTTCTCCATCAATTTCGTAAGAGAGTGTTTGCGGGTCGACTTGCATTTCACCTGAAAACCTCCAACTCAATTCTGGAACAGCCAATGTGTTGGATTGGCCGCGGAAATCTTGAACGTATACGGTCGGGACACGGGTCAGGCTTATATCGGGGTCAAAGCCCCATTCAAGCGAAAAATTCACTTCGAGTGTGCCTTCAGATGAGAACAATTCTGAACCTTGCGATGGTGTGAAATTGCAGGACTCAATGTCTAGATAGATGTCGAGGCTTATGCATTGCTCAGTCGAAGCATTCCACTTTAGTACAATCGGTTCATTTTGATTTCCAGCCAAATCTAGTTCAACATAAGAGATGTCTGAAATTCCATTCAAATCCCACAATGGGAGATGCAAGATGTTGGATTCTCCTGGATGTACCCAAATTGAATCACCAATATTCCAACTTGCTGGAGTTGAGCCAAGTTGTGGCGAACCATCATTATTGATTTGGATGTTAAACAAAGGTTGGTCAAATGTTCCAGCACCAAGCATCATGTTTCCAGCAGGGTCTGCAACTTCCAACCAACCACTGAAGAAAGAGCCGCTAAATGCATCAGTGGTATCCAATCCCAAGGAATAGGTTCCTTGAACTAAACTCAAATTATCTGGTAATTGGAGTAGTTGGATCTGCACTTCTTCTTCCTGCATAGCGCCATCAAAATTGATATCGTCAACCCAAGAACGCCAAAGGTGGGCCTTTGCATGTGAAGGTAAGATTGGTCGGTCTGCGATGATGAAATCAATGGTTGTCAATGGACGAGCATCAACGTGGTCAAATTCTGATACACTAACTCCAAGCAATTCAGGGTCGACGGTATCAAATTCGAAAATCACACTGCTAGGAACATCGTAGACAATGCTTTGCCCACTGAGTGGAGTGACATCTATGGAGAGTGTGACATTTTCTCTATTAACTGGGGCTTTCCACTGGAATGATACGATACCATCAGAAATAATTGAAGAGGATTGGACTTCTGTACCGTCTACGAGGAAACGAACTAAAGTAGAGCCTGTGCGTGGAGAGGGACTGAATGGCACGTTTTCGAAACCGAGTTCGACTTCAACTACGACATCATCACCAGGGTTGAGGTAGGGTGCTGAAAGAATCGATTGGACTTGGTTTTGATTGACTATCGCCCAATTCTTTACTGCGATATCATTTTCAACACCATTCGAGTCACCCAAACCGAAGTTCATACTCACTGGAAGCATCGGTCCAGAAGGTGCGTTGAGATTCACTGAAACGCTCAGAGATTCTTCATCATTCCATTGCTCAGTAAATTTGAACCGATGATCAATTTGTAAGATTGAACCACTTCCAAGCATTCGAATCTCGCCATCTGCTCCGTTGTGCGACCATAGCATGGATGTCGCCTGATTAAGGCAACCATTGACCGCCGAGCCGGAGAGAGGGAGTGAAAGTGTTTGGCAACGTGTATGTGATTCAGTGGTTTGTCCTTGGAGGTGCAATTCGACAGACCAACTATTGGCTTTGACATATGATTCAGCATCGTTAACACCTAAGTTGGAGAAATCAAAGGTACTTGTGACTTCAATCCAATCTGTCGATGGTGTGAAAGTATCTGTCACATTCGAGACCGTGATGGAAATAGGTTCAATCGAACTTTGTGTCGATTGCTGAACCACTGTCATCCTAATAGCACCAGAAGATGTCATTCGGATTGGAACGGTCAATTCCTTTGTACCACCAGACGCTGTTACCGATTGTAGGGCATCATTCAATGCAATTACGACTGCATCAGTTGAACTAAATTGTAATGCTAAACTGGCATCATATGGCGCAAAGAGTCCCCCAAACAATACATCAGCGTTTGTTGTAGAAGAGCCAAGCCTAAGAGTGACTTCGACCATTGAGAGTCCTTCAACACCTTCAGTAGCAGATGCTTGGGAGAGCGCGTTATTCATTGAGCTCAATTCACTAGATGTGAGTTGAATCACTTGAAGGTCTTGTAGGTTGGTCAGAGATGAAGACATGAAATCTTGACCATCTATCGACATGGTGACGAACGGTGAAACCATTGCTTGCAGAGGTGAAGCAACTCCAAATTCAAAGGCATCTACACCTGCTGCTGGTAGGAGGAAGGTGAATGCTGCTGCATTCGAAGGTGAAGAAGAATGCGATTGCCATATTGCACCATCTTTCAATCGGTCTTGAATTCCGAGGCGGCCGATTCCATCGCCCTCAAGCGACCAATCGCTGACTCCATCCAGCCCGATATCGATTCGGAGACCGTCAGCCACACTTGTTCGAATCATTTCCACATCAAAGGAGTCGAGTGTCCAACTGCCGCCAGTGGATATCGCACGGAACTGGACGGTGAAATGCGGGGATGTGAGCCATTGTGTCCCTTCGTTGAGATTGACCCAATTTGCTCCACTATCAAGTGTATATTGCATCACGCCATTACCTGTCAATGAGCAATTTGAATCAAAGCCCGCAAATCCGGCTCTAACGTTAAATGGAGTAGAAAGCAAACTTCCAGTGCCGGAAATTTGACCAGGCGACCAAGTAGCTGTTTGCAATTGCCAACCCATTCCAGTAGGGTCCTCCTCAAAGTCTTCGACTATTTTTCCTTCAAAGTGAATCCCATGAACAGATGGTACGCCACCTGATTGGCTCTTCATGTGAATACTGAGCCGAACGCTTGGATAGGCTTCCCAATCAATCATTCCGAGGTCGATTGATTTGGCTATCGAGTGTTCAAAGCCTGGAACTGCTTGGTTGGTTGATGCATCGAGCAGCCGCCATTCAAGAATTTCACCTGCTGGAATCTCCGCATCTAGGTGCAGATAACCAAATGTCCTCATTTCACCTTGTCCCAACATCGAGGGGCTAAAAGGGGCTGATGTCCAATTTCCTTCACCTGAGGATACCCCCGAACCGCTTGGCATAACTGAAACATCATCAATATTCCAGCCATCATAGGTCACCGAACTGTCGGTTGTTCCAATTCCGAAACGAACTTGGAAAGATGGATTATTCGCTACATAATTTGTGATGCTGATTGTTTGTTGGTAGAAACTACTGTCGGAAGTGTAACCGGAGGAATACACAGTAGACCACGAGCCTGTTGCACCTTTGACAGCCACATACGCATGGTCCCAAGAGGCGCTTTCCACACCGAGGCGTTTCATAAAATTCAATTCCCAAGAGCCGGAGCATGAGGAGCAATTCATTACAGGAGATGTGGCCCAAATTGTCGAGCCAATGTTGTTTGGATAATTACCATTGTATGTGTATATCGCTTTTGTTCCACTGCTTACTCCATTATTTGGACCAAGAACGCTGTCATAACCCCAAAGCCAAGCAGGTGAACCCAATGTCCACCCGTGGTTTGAATTTTCAAAATCCCATTCCCAGCCTTGGGGTAGAATAGTTAGCGATGAACCGTTGACATCGACACCGTCGTAGACTGTGTTGGTCGAAAAATCAAGAGCGTCGGTAAGAGAATATCCAGATGAAGATGGTAATCGAGCCGATTCAAGATTCAAATCAAGCGATTGTAATGCTTCTCCATCACTTACACCAAGACGGGTGTTGGAATTGGCCCCATCTGGGAAAGAACCAATCGAAAGTAAATTCGATTGACCCATAGGAGTTGGTGTTTCCAATGACAATTCACTATCGGTGAGGGTATCATCAGGATGGATGCTATAACCTTGCATCAGGGTTGAAAGTAAGAACAAAATTACCACTGCGGAGCAACGAATTGGCATGGCTCTCACTGACCCCATAGTATACCCTACGCCCCCTTTTAGGTCAAAAGTCTTCGGCAACTCTATTTTCATCCCGTAGGGATGGTTAAAACAAGTTAATTACGAGCAAAATGCTCAAGGGCTTGGCCTTAGAACCACAATCATGACCGATGTCGAGGGGCTGAAAAAAGATGCTGGAATTGCTGCTTGCTCGTATGTCAGCAGTGGAATGAAAGTAGGCTTAGGGACTGGCTCCACAGTCAAACACACCGTCATTGAACTGGGCCGAATGATTGCTGAAGAAGGCCTAGAAATTGTTGGAGTTCCAACATCACTGGCAACGGAAAAACTAGCACTTGAAGTAGGAATTCCTCTAGTCAAACTTTCAGACATCGATGGGCTTGATGTCGTAATAGATGGGGCTGATGAATATGACCCACAATTTCAACTCATCAAGGGTGGAGGGGCTGCACTCTTGAGAGAGAAAATCGTCGCGCAAGAATCAAGTGGAATGGTCGTGGTTGCAGATGATAGAAAGCGTGTCGAAAAACTCGGAGCATTCCCCCTTCCTATCGAAATAACTCCATTCGCCCATCAGGCAACTATTCGAGTACTAGGACGGACATTGAATTGCCGAGTTAATTGCCGAATGGCCGGCGACAACCCAGTCATCACCGACAATGGAAACATGATCGCCGATGCCCATTGCGGGCCCACTATCCAAGACCCAATTGGAATGGAAAAGGTGATTCTCAATATCGCTGGTGTAGTTCAGGTTGGCTTATTCAACAATATGTGTGATGTTGTTGTTCTTGCTGGTGCAAACGGGGTTGAAACTTTTGTTAATCCAAATGGACGTCTGAAGTGAACTTCTATCTCTCAATCGTTAAATACGGGTGGTTAAGACCGTTGGATGGGCCTGTAGCTTAGTCAGGTAGAGCGATGGACTCTTAATCCATCGGTCGCGGGTTCGAACCCCGTCAGGCCCGCCGCACAATCAACACTATTCTGTAGGGATGCAGATGCCGAGGATTTGTTCTCGATGTATTTTTCCAAAGTTGTGAGAATCATCGCTTGCCATAGGGTCTGGGTTATCCCCTACCAAGAATACCATTTCATTTTCAATTGAATGGATTCTTTTTACAATCTGCAACTCTGAATGAAATGGGTGTTTTACCAAAACAATATCTCCAATCGAGGGTTGATTCAAAACAAGAGGTCGTAATTCAAATTCGGTTCCATCTGGGAACGTAGGCCACATGCTATCGCCCGAAATTCTAACTCGGACTGCCGACATTATAGAACCTCAACTGGCTCGAATCCAAGGTACTTCTCGGCCTTTAACCGACCAAAACATATTGTGTATTTCTTCGATGGCATCCATAAGTTCCTGAGCGTGTTGAGCAGATACTTCAACTTTGCAGGCGCTGCACAATTTTGCCGCATTCCAAAATGTTTCATGAAGTTCAGGGAGGGTTTCAAGGTGCATAGGTTTGAAGAAATCTGTCCACAATACCAGCAATTCATGCTTGCACTTTTGTGCCTCTTCTTCCTTGATTGCAGCATAACGACTCATGGTGTTCATGTATGTCGCCATTGATTCGGAGCTGAAAACTTGGGGATATTCTAAAGCAAGCATTTTCTTGGTCATTGATTGAACTGCTTCACCTGCAATACGGGCGCTTGCCGGGTCGTAAACTCCACAAGGTCCATCGCAGTGGGCTGAGGCTTCAATCAGTGTATACGGTATCTCTTCCATGGCATTGGGATTCGGAACAAGCCTATCAATATGTGCTTGCAATTCAAACGACAATCGTTGTGCCTGCCTCTCCTCGAAGGGCAAGAAGTGCATCGCCGGGTTGACATAAGATTGAACTCAATCCGGGTCGATGCAAGGCCGCTTCCATTAGGCTGCCAATTTTTGGTGCCATTGAACCTGCTGGAAATTCACCTTGCTCCATTAACCGCTCACATTCATCTAAAGATAATCGATGATGGGTTTTTTCATTTTTCCCACCAAAATCGGTTCTAACTGCATCAATGGCGGTTGAAATGATTAGTGCATCTGCTTCCAATTGAATGGCCAAAAGTGCAGACAAACGGTCTTTATCGATGACTGCAGGAACACCTACGTAGTGGTCTCCTTTTTCGACAATCGGAATGCCCCCTCCGCCTCCGCAAACAACAACTGCATGTAATTCAACCAATTTTTGAATCACAGGTAAATCAACAACTTTCATCGGTAAAGGACTCGCAACAACTCGTCGTGGGCCTTGAATCGTTTCGGCAATATCCCAATCTGCAGACATCACAATTTCGGGTGAAAGAACCGGTCCAACGGGTTTTGTCGGATTTGTGAAGCCATTGTCATTACCATCAACTAAGACTCTGGTGATGATACAAGCAGTTCGTTCAGGTCTCCTCCTTCGATGCAATATCGAATCGAGGTTCAATGCCAATGAATGACCTATCATGCCTTGAGTGGCAGAAACCCAACTGTCCATCGATTGAGACTGATTTGAATCTAATTCCATGAGATGACCCACCTGCGGGCCATTTCCATGGGTAAGTACAACTCCCCATCCGGCCTCCAACAAGTCGATGACATCTGACATTACTCGGGCAAGTACTCCGGCGCTTTCGCCCCCTTCATTAGCAATTGGAGATGAAAGAGCATTACCGCCGATGGCATAGACTGCGATTCGCGTCACATCTGCGTTGCGTCACTGAAAGGGTTTGACCCTTTGCCTTTGAAACATCGAAAGCAGTAGGATTTTGCGACTTGAAGCAAATACCCAATAGGTGACATTGAATTAGAGAGGGCGCCACCCTCAGACAGGTGCGAGCATGGTAAAGACCATTTGGATTGGAGATGTTCAGGCAGGAAAGTATGATGACCAAGAGGTTGAGTTGAAAGGTTGGGTGAAACGCGAACGGGGAAGTAACAAGATGCGTTTTATCGTTCTCCGTGATTCAACTGGTACGATTCAATGCGTTGTTAAAAAGGATGCAATTGGTGAAGAATTGTTCCACGATGTCAAGAATGTTCTTATCGAAACATCAGTCATTATCACTGGTCTTGTAAATGCTGATGAACGGGCAGATGGCGGTCATGAAGTGATTGCGACTTCTTTCGAAATCATCGGCCCAGTCAATCCTGAACGCCCATTCCCAATTAACAAGGAATCATTAGAAGCAGAAGATGAAGATGGGGAAATAATGCCTGGTGGATCTGAATTCCTCCTTGACAATCGTCACCTCTACCTTCGAACAAGTCGTATGACCTCTATGCTCAAACTCCGAAGTTCTGCCTTTGGTGCAATTCACAACTATTTCAGAAATGAAGATTTTATTGAATACCAAGCCCCGAATTTTGTCACCGGTGCTGTTGAAGGTGGCTCAACTTTGTTTGAAGTGCCCTATTTTGGTCGTTCTGCATATTTGACCCAATCATGGCAATTGTATGCTGAAGCAGCCATGCCCGCTCTAGAACGCCTCTATACCATCGCACCCTCATTCCGTGCTGAAAAATCACGAACTCGACGTCATCTTACTGAATTTTGGCATGCTGAAATGGAAATGGCCTGGGCTACAAACGACGAAATCATGATTCATGGCGAGGGCGTTGTGCGACATGTTGCTCGTACGTTGCTTGAAGAACAAGAAAAAGAACTTGAATCTCTTGAACGGGACTTGGATTTGATAGCTCGTTATGCAGATAGCCCTTATCCTCGAATGAGATACGATGAAGCCGTTGAAATCCTTCAAGCCAAGGGTGTCGATGTGGAATGGGGACAAGATTTGGATTATTCTAAAGAGAAAATACTCACCCAAGATTTTGATGTCCCTCACTTCCTAACTCATTATCCGAAGATTGCAAAACCGTTCTATCACCGTGTAGATCCGGATGATGGAAACTATGTTCTTTGCCACGATTTACTTGCACCAGAAGGCTATGGTGAAATCATTGGTGGAGGCGAAAGGACATGGTCAGAGAAAGAAATCTTGGAACGACTCGATGAAGAGGGCACTCCAACAGAACCGTATCAATTCTATATTGACACCCGTTCCTATGGTGGTGTTCCTCACGGTGGATTTGGCCTTGGTGTAGACCGTGTGGTCAGTTGGTTGGCTGGAGCGACTCACATTCGTGAAGTTATTCCATTCCCAAGAACATCTAGACGTGTGACTCCTTAGGTGACTTTCATGGCTGTTGCAATCGCACTCGGTTGTGGGCTTGTCGGTCGATTTGTCATTGAGCGGTTAATTGATTATGGACATCATGTCATCGTTCTCGATTTAGAAATACCTGAACAACTTTCCAGTTTGGAGAATGTTGAATCCCGTCAAGGCGATGTGTTTCAGAATATTGCTGATTTACCGCAGCATTCTGTTGTCATTAACATGCTTCCTGGGCGCATTGGAAATGGCGTGCGCCCCTTGTTGCTTGAACGTGGACATAATGTGGTCGACCTCGCCTTTACTGAACAGAACCCGAACCAATATCAGGCGATTGCTGTTGAAAATGGTGCCGTATTGCTATGGGATGTTGGCATTGCACCGGGGATGTCAAATATGCTGGCCAAAAAAGCTGTTGAAATACTTGGCGACCTTGAAAGGCTAACAATAAAGGTCGGAGGAAACCCAATCCAACCTGATTCTGAATGGTCCTATATGGCTCCTTTTTCACCATCGGATGTCATTGAGGAATATACACGTCCTGCTCGAATCAAAGTCGATGATGAAATTATCGAAGTTCCAGCAATCACTGAACGCCATATGATTCAAGTCGACGGTTATGGAGAAATGGAAGCGTTCCTCACCGATGGTTTGCGCAGTGTTCTCACCACTATCCCTGCAACAGAAATGAAGGAGTACACCGTTCGATGGCCCGGCCATATCGATAAATGGCTCAATGAATCAGAGACTCTTGATGAACAGCAAATGCTTGATGCGTGGAAATACGACACTTCTCGAGGTGAATTTACATGGCTTGAGGTTGTGGCGGAGTCACTAAATCGGCGTAAACAATGGATAGTTGAAGATTCTGGCCTGAACGGCGATGGTTCAATGGCTCGAACTACTGGATTGGTTACGCTTGCATGTGCCTTACAATTTCTTGAACATGGACCACTTAATGGCTGTGGACTGGCACCGGGAGTCCATCCACCCGAATCCCTTCATATACAGGCAATTGATTCTATTATTGAGATGATGAAGCAACACGGTGTTCAATTCACTGAAGATTAAAGCATGGTTTCGCCACAATGTGGACACGGCAATCCAGGGATAAATTCTCCAAGCAAAAAACCACAATGTGGGCAAAGCGAGGTGATCAAGTCGTCTCCGAACATGTACTGCCATAGGTAGAGCGATTCATCAATATGGCGCTTAAACAGAGTTAAAATACGCTTCAATGAGTTGCCCTACGGTGAGTAAATCCTTTTCCTCAATTACGATTGCTGCATGTGCTTTGGGACGATCATCCCATGGGTTGAAGCAAATAGGATAGCCGGATTCTTGAAACATCGCAATATCACCTGCTGAATCGCCAACTGATGCCGTGTTTTCTTTGCTTACACCTAGGCGACGTTGAAGCATTTTTACCACCGAACCTTTACCATCCATTTGAACCTGATAACGCCCGAAATCATCCAGTTCATAATCTCCGTTAGGCATTTTTTTACCCAATAACCACCCATTGGTGAAAACATGCAATCTAGTATCGTTGCCGTCGGCAAATCGTTGTGCGGTGTGGGGGTCGATTCCGCCCCATCGTCGCTCCCAAGGATTTCTGCTTGGAAATTGAGCGGCAATGTCTCTAGCAGTTTGTTGTAAGCCACCACTTACAATGGCCACATGGTAGCCATTATCGAGCAATGCTTGGATAAATGGTTCCCAATTTTTCATCATCGGCATTCCTTCCATGCTGGCACGCAAGTCTGAATCTGAAAGAGGTTTCTGGTCTGGTGAACGGCTTTCCTTGATGAGAGCAATGTCAAGTTTTATCCAATCCCATTCATCGAGTAAACCTTGGTTGTACAATTGAAATGACTCATCGTTAGAGATGCCTAAATTATCATAGACATATTGCCAAGTGGATAGGTGATCAACCAAGACTCTGTCCATATCTAAGCAAACCAAACGTGCAACACTTTTCTGCGACATAATATCAAATCCACTTACTCCTTCAAGAATCAATCGGCTCATTGTGAGCCTCTAGCTGGCCAATCATATTGAGATTGAATCTGCTCAACTTGTTTGCCCATAATGTAGAGAATAAGGGCAACCATGATGCCAAATAGGCCAACCAGAGTCATGGCAATAGTTGCTAGGGTCACGCCAATCGATGTCGTGTTCAGTTCCTCCAATGCACCAACTACGTTTCCTGATAACTTGTATCCGAGGATAAATAATACAACTCCCGGAATTCCGAATAGAAGCAATGGATGTTTTGTTTCAAGCATCCAATAGAACAATTGGGCGAAACGTGAGGCTGTTGCTAAAGATTCACGCTGAGGTACACGCACATTCGCTCGAGCCTCTACAATACGAACTCGAAGTTGTTGCTCCAACTCTGCTGTACGTGCCAAGGGGCCCAAATATGCCACAGCCTCCATGCCTTCCTTAGTTAAGACAATATGTTGGATGATGGCAGAACTGAGAATTAAATCATCCACAGAATCAGAATTACCATCACTAATCTGGTGCGACAAATGTACATCCCAATCCTCAAGTGCACGATTTATAGAAAGTGAAAGGTCGCGTAATTTCCATTGTTCGGTGATGGAAATTACCAATGTGCGTTCGATTGGTTCGAGATTTGAATCTAAAAGGAACGATGCAATATTTTGGACATTGACTTTATTGGTGAAATGAATTACTTCGCAGTCAATCTCCTGGGCATATTCCACGGTTGAATCATTTGAACCAAGGTCCATGAGAACCACTTCATCAGCTCCTTCTCGGGCACGAACAACCAGAGACACAAGTCTCAATTCGATGTCGCGGGCCATCAAAATAATGCGCAACGATTTACGAGCCACATGCCTTCTCGGTAGGGTCTTCATATCAAACCCTCGCCAATTCAATGGTGAACTGTTCGCTTTTTCATTTCAAAGGAATCAAGCCACATGTTCTTGGGCTATGACAAAATGGAAAACATGTGAAGGGTGAATACTGCATTGGAGTTGTCATCCCAGCAAAAAATGAGGAACACTTTATCCGGAATGTAGTGGAAACTCTCCCCCACTTTGTTGATTTGGCCGTCATTATCAATGATGGCTCTACTGACAAGACACAAGTCATCCTCGATTCTATGGAAACCTCTGTTGAAATGCATTGTATCACATTAGGCGGAGAAGGTGTAGGGGCCGCCATTGATGCAGGTCACCAATATCTTCTGAGTCATTGGCCTAATTTGCCTTTCATCAGCGTAGTAATGGCTGGTGATGGCCAGATGAATCCAAATGATATGGAGGCACTTCTTCAGCCAGTGGTTGAAAACAGAGCAGAATATTCCCAAGGGAATCGGTTTAGCCACCATCTAGGAATTGAAAACATGCCAAAAATACGTCGTATTGCGAGTCGAATTCTTTCTTTCTTTACCGGCCTTGCTTCTGGACAGGTCACTCCAGACCCGCAGTGTGGTTATACTGCAACTCACCATGAGGTGCTAAATGAATGGAAATGGGCGGATTCATGGAAGGGGTATGGGTATCCGAATTTTTGGCTCATTCGACTTTCAGCACTTGGATTTCGAATAGTACACATACCAGTCGAATCAATTTATGGTGAACAAAAAACTGGCATTAGGCGACTATCGTTTTTTGCGAAAGTTGGACTCATGATGGCCTATCGCCATCACCAGCGCAATATTTCTTGGCTTTTTAGTAGCCGAGTGACACCACATACAATATTTGCCACAATAGCCTATGTCATCGGGTGGATTGCTTTGCTTCCAGGTATCAGTACCGACTTGGAGCGAGAGTTGGTGGGTCGAGGAATCGCCCCTGTATTCATTACAATTATCGCTTGGTTGATTGCACATGTTTTTGACAGGGGAGCAACACGAACCGTTCGGGAGTTGAGACTAAGTGCGAAGGCTCGACAAAAGGCGTAAACCAAGAAAGGCTCATGTGAGGCACATTCTTGTTGCCTCAAAACCCGATGCACGTGAGATTCTTGAACAAATTCAATCATCTCGCAAGCCTCTAAAAATCTTCAAAAAATTGGCTCGGAAATATTCCAATTGCTCAAGCGCCACCAAGAAGGGTGACCTCGGCGAATTTGTCGAAGGTCAAATGGTCCAAAAATTTGAAGAAGCGGTGTGGGCAATGGAGCCTGAAACTGTTCCAGATTCATATATCAAAACACAATTTGGCTATCATCTAATTTGGGTACATGAAATAATACTCCCAGAATGAACCTCTTCAGACCAAGTATGGTGGGCGATCCAGGATTTGAACCTGGGTCCAAGCGTCCCAAACGCCCGAGTATAGGCCAAGCTAACCCAATCGCCCCTTGCAGTCCTCGCCACGGCGTCTTACCTATGAAGTTCACTCAAGGAGTTGCCAGCAATCTGTATCAAGGCGAACAAGAAGACCTTGTGATTCTGACATAGCAATGAGGTCTTCTACGTCGATATTGATGCTGTTTTTGTCAAGTACCGGTTGGAGGGTTTCAATGCTTAACGCACCGTTTCCATCGGTTGCACTGAGAAGGATTTGTGGCAATCTTTGAAAAGAAATTGGCTCCTCTTGATGAAACAGTTTCTGATTGGCTTGAAGTCTCTTACGCAAAGAGTCACGTAATTCTTCAGGAGTGTTTGCAAGAGCAACTTCAATCCGCAATTCTGATGGTGTTGCAACCGAAATTACAATTTCAGCATCTGATTGCAATTTCTGACCGCAATGCGGACAATTACGACCTGTTCCGCGATGTCCATGACAAGTCTTGCAGGCACCGCACCGGACCACATTCCACCCAGCACCAGACATAGTTTGGCTTCATGCCGAGGGTACTTCAAGACTTCTCAAAGAGAGAAATCTGTATTAGATCTGCGTGAACCAGGACGTAACGCTGGTGCAGCAGGTGCTTTCACATCAACTCGTTTTTGTTGTGGCTCGGATGCTTTTCGCGTTAATGCGCCACGAACAGGACCAGTTCCAGTTCGTGCACCGAGAGAAAGTGAATTTGGCAAGATTAGTGCGGCCATTGCCACACCGTGGTGGTCTGCGGCTGCAGTCACTTCATCAACAGCCACATCAAATGACTGAACTTCAAGGTCTCTGCTAGCAAGTTTACGTTGTAAATGCCGGCGCAAAAGAAGCGTGGTTTCTTCATAATCAAGTTCTGTAGAGACTGTCGCAACAACCGCACATTCATCACCTTCTGGTGTCACACATGCTGCCCATGCCACACCTGCACAGGCTGATGAGCCATTCCACGAATACGCAGTGGCCAGATGACATTCAACCAGCGAACCCATCGGAAGTGGTTGGGGTGGAGTTGCTCCAAATCCAAGCGGCAGCATAGCGCCCTTCATTTCAATTAAACGTGAATCGCCAAGTCCAAGTTCGACCAAGCCTTGGTCATAAGCATCTTCGGCATTTTCCCCCCATGGGGCTACGGCAGTCATGAGCCATCCGGGGCAGGCAACTTTGGATGAACGCTCTTCACCAGACGAGTACATAATGTGGGTACAGATGCAACGGGTTCATGAATAACATGGTCGTGAGACATCTATGGCGACGGTTTCTCGAAGACTCCTTTTACTGGCAGCCATATTCTTTTTCGTTGTTGCGATTGGCATCAATCTCGCCAGCGGAGGAAGTACCTTAGTCATCGTTGCTTCTGGCCTTGGATTGATTTTCATCGTCCTTTCTTGGTTCCTTTTTGAGGCCTCATCAAAATCGACTACAAACACTGGAGCCACCCCTATCAAGGTGAATTATTCAACTGGTACAACTCTTAACAATCTACAGAGTGAACAGATGGAACAAACACTACCCGACCCACTAGAATCTGGATTCGACATACCGCTGATGTGATCACATTAGGCGAATTGTCTCAAGATTTTGCGGAGCGTAGGTTCGGCATTTGTAGCGCTCTCGCAAGGTTTTTCCAAGTTCATTGCATTTGTGATAATCTCCATGATGGCAAATAATATTTCGTGGTGTAGGTGAGATTTGGTCGACGAAATCAAGCAATTGACGACGATCTGAATGTCCAGAAAATCCATCAATCGTAACCATTTCACATCCAATCTTGACTATCTCCGTTTTTCCATTGATAATCATTGGAACTTCACCAAATCCTTTCTGAAGTCGTCGCCCGAGCGTCCCTTCTGCTTGATAACCGACGAAACACAGTGAGTTGCGGTCTTCATGTGCCCAGTTCTTGAAATATTCCATAACTGGACCGCCATTGAGCATTCCAGATGTGGCTAAAACAATACATGGAGAATTATCCATTATGATGCTTTCACGTAATTCTCGCCCTTTGACCGGACGGAACCATTCACTGGTGAATGGGTTTTCTCCATCATCTTTGAGCAGAGATTTTCTAAGGCTACTTGTGAGATAATCAGGATGGGCCGCGTGAATTGCAGTTGCTTCTTGAATCATGCCATCCAACCAAACTGGGACTGGCTTTACAGTTCCCGAACGGAACAATTCATCAATTGCTATCATCACTTCTTGGCTTCGGCCAACGGCGAAAACAGGACAGATAACCTTGCCACCCCGAGCCATGGTTCTAGATACAATGTCTTGTAACTCTTGATTCGCCTCTTGGCGTGATGGCTGATAATCTCCTGAAGCACCATATGTAGATTCAATAACGAGAGTTTCCACACGAGGGAAACGTGTATTTGCTGCATCGAAGAGCCATGATTTCTCATATTTTTGGTCACCACTGAAGACAATGTTGTGCTTCCCATCACCAATGTGGAGGTGCACGGCAGAAGAGCCAAGAATATGACCAGCATTGGAAAATGTTAGTTTGATATCCGGAGCAATGTCTGTGGTTTCATCCCAATTTACATCGACAACGTGTCGCATACAGGTTCGAATATCTTCCATGTCATATGGCGCACGCTTTCCTTCAGCACCACCAACCTTGAGATAATCAGTTTGCAAAAGTAGCATCAAATCACGTGTTGGAGGGGTACAATACACTGGACCTCTGTATCCGTATTTGAACAAAACTGGAAGCATTCCCGCATGGTCTAAGTGTGCGTGCGTCAATACCACGGCATCTAATTTTTCCAAAGGTAGCGCTTCAGGAGCGGTGAAATAAGGCATAGGGTCGGTGTCAGAAGCAATGTTAACTCCAACATCAATCATGACACGGGATTCATTGGTCGTGACAAAGTGGCAAGCCCGTCCAACTTCTCGGTATGAACCCAATGCAGTTACCCGTGCCCAAGTAGCACCAGGGCGTTGAGGACGGTGAATATTGAGTCCGAAATCCTTCAACAGTTTTCGGCGCTCATCAGCATGGGCATGACGATAACCACGAATGTCGTGAACTGTCTTTGAGATGAGTGGGGGGGTTCTCTCAACAGTGATGAGCCACCCGGATTGGTCACGGACTTGTTGTAAATTAATTCCACGCCGTCCAACTGCTTCACCTGGGTTTTCACACTGGACTGTAATTTCTCTAAAGCAGGCATCAAAGTAAATGTTGGTAATTGATGCTGATTCAGGAATAATTTCTTTGACTATTTTTGTAGCATCTTCTTCAGATTTCATAATTGAAGAATCCGGTCGAAGAACAATCTTTCGCTTAACTTTACCCGCGATTTTTGCAAGCAATCCATCCGTAGCAAGAATACGATTTGGCTCAGGAGTCACCAAAGCAATATTGCCAGCTTCTAATTCTACAGTGTAGGGTATATCCCGAGGGACTATCTTCTGCACTTGGTCTTTTAATTCTTTAAACGTTAGACGCATAATTTCACCGTCTCCCGCGCTCGCACAATGACTGTGCACAAACTCTCCCTAAGGAGTGCAGTATAGAGCTGCGGGAATTAGAAACTCTCAAGAAAGAAGTTTTGCAATTTCTGCTTGAGAAAGGGAAACAAAGCCTTCTTTGGCAGTGATTACTGCCAAATCCATTCCGTTTCCGGAGGCGGCATCACGCTGCCCCGATGCGTGAAGGGAACGGGCCGCGAGTTTCAATGCATCGGTTCTAGACATACCTTCTCTGAAACCGTCTTCAAGGACACCATACATGTAAGGCGAGCCGGAACCTGTAGCACAATAAACATCAGGAATGGAGCCGCCTGCAGAATCGATAGAGTAGACATGGCCACCTTCATCATCAACACCAACAATCAACAATTGAACCCAGTGAGGGCGACCTGAAAGGATATTAGCAGTTAATGTGGCTGCACCACGTACGGTCATAGGTTGCTGACGACGCAATTGAAACAAGGCTACTTCGGCACAGAGAGTGCGAGAAAGGGATTGTGCATGACCAACAAGGCCTGCGGTTGTAAGGGCAAGGTTGTCACCAATCTTGAAGAGTTTTTGGACACTTTTGTTGGCAATGAAATGGCCCATAGTGGCACGGTGGTCCGCTCCAACTACTACTCCGCCATCGAAGGTAATACCTATTGTACTTGTTCCGGTTTTCAATACATTCTGCTGCGCATCCATTGTCATCAATCCCTTCTTTTAGTCGACACCTTTTGAACCTTGAGGCGCAATAGTCTGTTGCGAGTGGCCCTTTATCAACCCAACGAATCTCTCGGCAATTCCCTTTGCCCTTTGAAAAAGCCTTCAACGACTCTTGATGAAGGCGAGTCTTCTTGAGGTGTTTGATGCCAGCCGCTTGTATGCGCAGAGGTAAGAAAGGAAAAAGAGACGAAGCACAGTCTTCTCTCGATGCCTTCACCAATCCTCAGCCGCAACAAGATCCAAGTCCAGTAAAAGACACTATTGTTCCTTCAATGCCAGACCTAGATGTATTGGCACGAGCAGATGAAAAGATTCGAAAAGCCGAGAAGGTGAAAGATTTGGCGGAAGATTCCGACGATGAGACTGCTACGCCACTGCGTACCTTCAACATGCCAAGTATGGAGGGAAATCACACACAGATATCGCCTGCAAGCGAAGTCATCTACCACGACCTTGGGGAATTGTATCCAAACCCACCAATTCCAGATTCTGAAAATGGCATGGTTTTGCATCGCGCCGTACTCAATGACATCACGGGCTGTGGCCAATTGATGGATTGGGTTGCTGATGACCATGCTGTCATTGTGGAAATGAATCGTTTGATGAAAAAAACAGTTGAGTTTAATGCTGCTTTATCACAACTTAACACGTTTATTGACAATGATTTAGGCGGACAAATTATCCAAATGACTGAGACTCGCTTGATGCTACTCCCGCCAGGCTGCCGAGGAGTTCGTGGTGTTGAAATGGAAGCTTTTGCCGTTGATGCGAATGAACTTGGAAGGCGGCGAATCTAATGGATGAACAACCCATCGACATTCCTTGTC
>ENA-OREN01001592-OREN01001592.1-marine-metagenome-genome-assembly--contig:-NODE-1592-length-25940-cov-4.075320_pt1 | contig 25940 bp, 29 predicted proteins | sample MGYA00248624_ERZ508555 | MGnify/ENA primary metagenome ERZ508555 (study PRJEB26222, sample SAMN06267773) | marine metagenome | isolation source: Saanich Inlet, British Columbia, Canada | place...
GTTTTTTAATTTTGAAAGGAATGGGGCCACTAAAAATGAAGCTTTGATTGGATTTGAAATTTGTTGGTTTTGAAGTAGATCAAAAATGAAAACTGGCCCGAGACTATGTCCTACAAAAATTGTGTCTTGATCTAATATGATCTTTTGGTTTTTCCAAGCTTGGCGCCAAGAATCTAATGATTGATTATTAGGTGTTGGAAAAGTTGGCGCTATTACTTTGTGCCCAGATGATTCAAGTTCTGTTTTTAGCCAGGGAAACCAATTTTCTTCTGGATTTCCAAATGACCCATGGATTAAAATTATTGTTGCCATATTTTTTGTGTAATTATGATTAATTTTTACTACTGTTTTGCGCTGCATAAAACTTTCTGGTTTTGAAAGCTACAATAAGTCCTTTTGTTGTATTTAATTCTTTGAATGAAAGATTACTCTTTTGGAGTGTTTCAAAAAATCCTTTCTTTTCTAATCTGTCTTTATGTGAAACAGTATTATCAATGAAAATCATTCCTGTATCTTTTATGAGTGGAATTGCTAAAGTGAGATAATTTGAGTACTGGGAATTATTTCCGTCGATTAGAATTGCATCAAAAAGTTCTTTTTTTGTAATTAGCTGTTTCATATACTCATTAGCATCAGCAAGGATTATTTTGATGTTTTTTGCGATTTGGCAGTTATTTGTGGCTTCCATGAATCTTTTTTCTTCAATTTCTAAACTGATTACTTCTTCGCAGATGAGTGCGAAATTAAGGGCTGAATATCCATTGAATGATCCTATTTCAAGAAGTCTGTGCAAATCATTTTGCCGGCAATAATTAAGCATAATATTCATATTTTCCTCAGTAACATTCCAGGAAGTTCGCTCTAACTCGAGCTCTTTGATTTTTTGGAGGATTGTGGAGTCCATATACGTTATTTGGAGCAGAAGTTTTTTATAAGCCTTGTTGAGATAATGTGCTTGTGGGGATATAGTATAACTTGGTAGAACATCGGGCTCCAGTTGTTGGAGCGAAGAGCCTCTTGGCAATGACTTGTTTTGCTGAAGATACCTGAGGATCTGGGAAGTAAAAAGTACGTGCTTTTTACTCAGAAATTCAAATCCCAGTATCCCCACTTCTTTTCATGATTTTTTCTTCCCACATTTTTACTTGATTAGTTCCGTGCAAAACAACATCAAACCCAAACCCAGAGTTGTTTTTGGCATTAATTCTTGCTCTAAATCCAAATTTTAGAAGAATTTCCTGAATTTGCTCAATAAACTTTTTTGATTTGTTAGTGATTTTTATGATCGGATACCTGTAATGACGGTCTTTCTTAATAAATTTACAACCATCAGTCCAATAAAGACCTCTTAAAAACCCAAATAGCAATTTTTTATCTTTTTTGAATTTTTTTGGTATTGAAAGATTTTCCTTTTTCCCGAATGGCAGCTGGAAATTCTCATGAAAAAAGTAACAGATTATTTTTGAATGTATACTTAAGGAAATTGCTGAATCTTTTATTGCTCTTTTTTTTAACTTGTGTCCGAATTGTTTTAAAAAGATATTAGTTGTATGATTGTGAAGCCACTTCTCTTTTGAATTAAAACAATATGTGAGAATATAATTATATTTTTTGTTTTTGTACAAATTTCCATCTCCAAACTGAATTCCAACTAATTCAGCTAATTCAACTGACATTTCTTTAGGGAGATTCACCTTCCTTAGTTTAAGGTTTGTTCCAACATTTGGTCTTTCGAGTAACATAAATGATATTAGTGTGATTGGTTTTTAATTAATACCAAAACTTGTCCAGTGGGTAGTGGCTTTACCTTCCCATACTAAATCTTTATATCTAAAGCTAGAATTTTATGTTTATGAATGAATCTGTGACTAATTCTTTGAAAGAGATCAAATACATAGTGTTTGATTTTAATGGGACACTTTGCGATGATTCTAAAATTGGATGGGAGAGTTGTAATCATGTTCTACAAGAAGTTTATGGGCTACCAGTGATCTCCTATGAAAGATTTCTAGATACTTTTGGAACGCCATGGACTGAATTTTATGCAAAAAATGGAGTTGATACTGGAAAAATTGATTTTGCAATTCACCAAGACTGCTATCAAAAAATTAGTGCAGGACTAATTCTTCAAAGATTAAAATTACGCTCAGGGATCTTGGAAGTTTTGAAATTTTTGAAAGAGAGAGGATTTGTTTTAGGTGTTCTTAGCAGCAGAAATACAGTTGATTTGACAAAAGATTTGAAATTATTAGGAGTGGATCATTTTTTTGAAGCAATTGTTGGAGAAAATCATTTGTATGAGGATGGAATTCGAGCTGCTAAAAAAAGTGATGTACTCATTAGTAAATTAGGAGTTGTGAACTGTAGCGAAGTTGTTTATGTTGGAGATATGGATCAAGACCTTCATGTAGCAAAAAATGCTGGATTTGTAAGTGTTATTATGAATGGTGGTTGGCAATCACGCGCGCGACTTGAAAAACTTGATACTGAGCATTTATTTGATTCATATGAAGAGTTTAAAAAAATATTCTAGTTTTATTTTAATGAAGTTTACTTATTTTTAATTTATGAATTATTCATTTACTATGTATTTACAACTACGTAGTATATCGAAGCATTTAAGTTTGCATGATTGATTCTTTTGTTTATTGATCGATGGCACATCCTAATATTCACACAAAACATCCAACTCGTAAAATGCTTGTTGGCGCAGCTACTCTTAGCGGTACAGTGGTTGGGGCAGGGATACTTGGAATCCCATATGTAGTTTCACAATCTGGATTTTTAATTGGATCAGCCATAATTATTCTAATTGGTCTTGTTTTTTTAGCACTTAATTTATTCATGGGAGAAATCGTTTTGCGTACTCGTGGATTTCACCAACTGACAGGATATATGGAAAAGTATCTTGGTAAATGGGGGAAACTAGGGATGCTTTTTTCCATGACTGTAGGAATTTATGGGGCACTGGTTGCTTATTTAATCGGGGAAGGACAATCAATTAAAACGCTTGTTGAACAAATTCCATTTTTAAGTAATATTTTTGTTGGAACAGGGCTGCATTCTACTTTTGTATACATGATTGGATTTTTTATTTTCTGTGGGATACTTGTTTGGCTTGGTATGGATGAAGTTGGAAAAGCTGAAACTTTTGTAGTAGCAATCATGGTTCTTGTGATTTTGATTATATCTGCTGTTTCAATTCCAAAAATGAACCCTAGTTATCTTAGTAATATTAATTTTGGGTCTGCTTTGGCGCCACTAGGTGTAATTATATTTGCATTCATTGGGTCAGCTGCGATCCCAGAAGTACATGAAATTGTTGGAAAGGACAAAAAAGTGTTCAAACATGCAATTGTTTTAGGGACACTAGCTCCAATGATTTTGTATGTTTTATTTTGCGCAGCCGTTATTGGGATTGTAGGGTTTTCTAATTTTGAGATGTTGTCAGCTAACGAAAAAATTGCGACAATTGCACTTAGCTATTATAGCCACCCAATACTTGGTGGGCTTGCTAACTTACTTGCAATACTTGCAATGTTTACTTCTTTTATTACACTTGGAGAAGCACTACTTGAAGCTTACACTTACGATTATAAAATCCCTAGAAAAATTTCATTTTTACTTGTAATGTTTGTACCACTACTGATTGTTTTGTTTGATTTGACTTCTTTTATTTCAGCTTTAGCGATAACTGGTGCGGTTGCTGGAGGGATTGATGGAATACTAATTGTACTTGCATACTGGAAAGCAAAAGTACTTGGGGACCGTAAACCAGAGTATAGTTTGCCACTTATGAAAGGGGTTGGTTATTTGATTATGACTTTATTTGCATTTGGAATAGTACACGGCGTATGGAGCGCGATTTTTTAGAAAGAGTGAAACTTGATTGGTTTGGCAACAGATTTATGCAGAAACGCTTTAGTTTCTGCGAACGTTATTGCTGATAGGCAATAACATTTATATACGCTAAATAGGTTATCTAAGTATTAGAATTATAATCGAGGTGAATGAAAAAATGGCTACATTAGCATTATCAGAAGTTATTTTAGCGGTGATTATTGGAACACTAGCTGCAATTGTATACTCTTTGCGGGTTTTAATCTTGCTTGAGAGACGTGTTGCAGGTGTTGAGATGAATATCTCAAGAATGACTAGCAAAATTTTGAAAGAAGAAGATATGATCTTAGCTGCTGTGAGTAAGAAACGAAAAGTTGCTCGTAAACCAGCACGTAAGAAAGCTACTAAAAGAAGAAAACGTTAGTTTTCTTTTATTATTTTTTAAATTTTTTTAAGAACTTGATTTTATTTACTATTTTTTTCTAATAGATTATTTTTCAGCGGTTTTTTTCTTAGTTGCTGCTTTTTTCTTTGGAGATTTCTTTTTTGCTGCTTTTTTAGGCTTAGCTACTTTAGCTTTAGCGGTTTTTTTCTTAGCAGCTGCCTTTTTCTTTGAAGATTTCTTTTTTGCTGCTTTTTTAGGCTTAGCTACTTTAGCTTTAGCGGTTTTTTTCTTAGCAGATTTAGCTTCTTTAGCAGCATTTTTTTTAGCAAGAGCTTCTTTTTTCTTACGAATAGTTTCTCTTCGCTTTTCGTTTGAAGCTTCTTTTGCTTCTGCTTCCTCTTTAAGGCGTTCTTCTTTTGCTTTTGCAGCAGCTTTTTCAAGACGAATTGCTTCTGATTTGTGAATTGCTTCTAATTCAACTTTTAGGTCAGCTATTCTTTTATTTAACCGGGAAATTTTCTCACTGTTTTCATCTTGTTCTAGAAGGTTCCCACATTCAGGGCAATGAAAATCATAATCTAAAGATTCATTCATGTCAAGACGAACACAAGTATCAGAACAAACGTAAAAAACCTCTTTTTGCTCTTTTTCAAGTGTAGCTTCAAGACGTTCTAAAGTTTGTTTTTTTTGTTTAATATATTCAAATTTGATGGCATCCATCTCTAAAGTCCAATAATAAATGTACCAACCTTTTTGTTTGTCCTTTTTTCGTGTGAAGGAAACAAGATTTTTGTTATATAGAAAATAAAGCATACGTCTAACTAATTTTATGTCTTTTTTGAGTTTAGTTGCAATATCGAACTCAGAAACGTTCTCTTTGCCCTTAAGTAAAGCTACTAATTCAAGCCCATCTTCACGAACTATTCGAAAGATTACTTCTTCTACTTTTTGAGGAGTGAGTCGCATTGAAGTACAATTAGAAATGGCTCTTTTAAAGGTTTTGGCCCTGGAGTGGGTTATTTTGGGTTACGGCAAGCAGTTCTGATAGATTTAATCCAATACGTTCACTTAATTGCACTGTAGCTACAAAAGCAGTTTTTGTTTCTTGAAGGTCCTCTGGGTGGAAAAAAGTCCAATTTTCTCCTTGGAATTTTACGGCTAGCCAAAATTCACAACCAAAATTTCTTGAGAAGGTTCTTAGTTGATCAATATCTTCATGACTAAAATATTTTCTAGAGTCTGCTGTGCTTTTAGCTTCAATTGCGATACGTCTGTGACCGTTACCTGCAAGAAGATCTGGAGCTGGATACCTAGTGGAACCTGAGCCAGCGATACGTACTGCTGACCAGCTAAGCGCATGGAACTTATGGATTAGGTCTCGCTCTGCATTAATGCCCTTAGCCTTGCGATTTATAGAGCGTTTCTTCTTGATTTTCTTAATTTTTTTGGGTTTTGTAATTTTTATGTCTGACATTGCATAAGAAACAAAGGGGATACGCCTTTTAAGGATTGAGTGAAGGTGACCAGTGCGGGTAGTGGGTCATGAAAAAGACCAGATAAAAATAAATGTTCACGAACTAATACCTTACTTCACACAAAAAAGTATTCCGCCTAATTTAGAAATTGAGTTAAATATTTAATTTTTATAAATGCCTAAATTTTCTGCAATTTTATCTAATGTCTCACTTAATGGTTCTACCGTAGCTGCTGTAGAAATTCCTTTCGCATAATATTCCGCCAAACAACTAGTCACATATACCGTTCCAGCAAAAAATGCCATTCCAACATCTGGTTCATCACCAATTACGCTGGAAATACCACCTAAGAAGGAGCCATATTTACCAACACTAGCAGCGGCGACCATAAGTGCGCTTTGATTTAAAATTTGTTTGAGATCTGATTCTTTACTCATGCTAACAGATATTGATATAAACTTTATAAATCTTTCTTTGTTTGCTACTTTAAAATGGTGACAAGTGAGTGTGTACTCAAAACCCACTGTATTATTGTCCAACTGCGTTCAGTTATCAGAAACATAACATAATTAGATTCATACATTTACTACTAGAAAATCCTTGGCGAAAGTTACGTTCTTTGATGGTTTGAAGTGCTGCTTTGCTTCTTTTAGAAGTGAGGTTGTTGTTTTGTATCTTAAAGATGGATGTGTGAGGATGAGTTTTTTTACGTTTGCTTTTTGTGCTAATTGCGCACTTTCTTTTGCAGTCATATGGTCGTGTTTTTTGGCGTGCGCAATGTCACTTGAGTGGAAAGTAGATTCGATGATTAATAGGTCAGCATCTTTTGCGAGCAATTGTGCACCCTTACAAGGCCGAGTGTCTGGTACGTACGCCAATTTTTTTCCTTTGCTGAGTGTTGAAATCATGTCTGCAGTGATAGTCTTATTATTTACTTTGATTGATTTTCCTTGATGAATTTTAGCTAAGTGTGGACCAGGTGGAATTTTTAATTTTTTTAGTTTTGATTTGTTAATACTACGTTTATCGTTTTCTTTTAATGCAAAGCCAATGCAAGGAGTTGAATGTTTGAGAAGTTGAGTTTGCAATGTTATGTCTTTGTTGATTTTGATTGTTTGCGGATTAGTTGATTCAGTGAGTTTGTACTTAATTGCGTTGAGGCTTGGGAACGCTTTTTTCATGTAGGAAAATAGTTTCTTGCTTCCCTTAGGACCATAAATTTCAATCGTTCCTTGATATTCATTTGCGCCCATAGTTGAAAGAAGCCCTGGCAATCCAAGTACATGGTCTCCATGCCAATGACTAATACAAATTTTAGTTATTTTGGTTGGTTTGATACCTGCAATTTTTAGTTGGCGCTGAGTTCCTTCACCACAGTCGAAAAGAATGTTTTGGTCATCTCGCTGAATAAGAATTGCACTGTGATTACGCTCAACTGTAGGCTGCATACAAGTGGTGCCCAAAAATGTTACTTTCATTGTAGACTGGAAAAGATAAGTCGCTAGATAAATGTTACTCTTGCTAAGACAATAGTATTAGTTATCTTCTAAAGCTATTTTTAGATTTTTGAGGGTAGTAACTTTAGGGGTGAACTCCCTATTGCCTTTTCTGTCTACTAAGACTGCTTTGATTTGTTGATCTTTTGCTGGATAGATGTCTGACTGCATACTATCACCAACAACAGTTACATTTTCTTTAGTTGTGCCAAGAAGTTCAACAACTTTTTCTAAAAATTCAGGGTCACTTTTGATAACTCCTAGGTTACAAGAAAGAAAAATTTCATCAAACAAATTGGTTAGTTCGAATTTGTTTAACACGTTATTTATTGATGCTTTGTCAGAATTAGCAATTAGTACAATTTTATGAGTTTGTTTTAATTCTTCTAGGGCCTTTTTAGTATCATCAAAGAGTGTTGCAAGTAGCCAGTTCTTATTCCACATGCCAACAAGGTCATCTAACTTTTTTGGAGTTGAATCAATATTAAACTCTTCATAAACTTCTTCGAATGCTTCACGCATACTCTCAAAGTTTTTGGTTAGAAGTGAATTTTGCATACGTTTGATGTATTCTTTGAATGGAATATTTGGCTTTATGATTGCTTTAATTTGTTTTACTGGTGAATATACGCCTTGCTGCGCTAAAGTTCCCCAAAAATCGAATAGAATGATTGGTTTACTGCTTGAGTTTGAATTGTTAGTGTTATTTTCTGCCATAGTATAGCTTTTTAGTGGCTTTGTTTTTAAAAATTACCTTTTACTAGAATGATTTTATATATTATGGGGCTGTATGCTCAGCTATGGATATTCAGAAGAGATTAGCACTTCTTAAGGAAGTTGGCGAAGAAATTGTAAAAGAAGAAGAAGTTGTGGCGCTTCTTGAAAAGCACGATGGCATTAAGTCTCGTTTTATTGCTTATGATGGGTTTGAACCTTCTGGAAGAATACACATAGCACAAGGCCTTTTACGCGCAGTGAATGTAAACAAAGTAATTGCTGCTGGTGGGCACTTTAAAATGTGGGTAGCTGATTGGCATGCATGGGCGAATGGCAAACTAGGTGGCGATTTGGAGAAGATTCAGATCACTGGGAAATACTTTATTGAAGTTTGGAAAGCTTGTGGAATGAATTTGGACCATGTAGAATTTGTATGGGCAAACGAAGCTATGAAAGACCCTGCTTATTGGAAAACAGTAATGGAAGTTGCTACAAAAAATACACTCAAGCGAGTTATGCGTTGCGTTGAGATTATGGGACGAAGCGAAGACGCTAAATTACATGCATCTCAAATATTTTATCCTTGTATGCAAGCAGCTGATATTTTCTATCTGAAAGCTGATATTGCGCAACTTGGTCTTGACCAGCGTAAAGTTAACATGATGGCAAGAGAAGTTGGACCAAGTCTTGGCAAATGGAAACCGATTTCACTTTCACATCATATGCTGATGGGCCTGCAGCAACCAAGCGTTGAAGGTTTAAGTGGGGCAGAGCGAGCAATCAAATTGAAGATGAGTAAATCTCTACCTGATACTGCCATTTTTATGACTGACTCAAGCGCTGACGTTAAACGCAAAATGAAAAATGCATGGTGCCCAGCTAAAGAAGTTAAAGAAAACCCTGTACTTGAATATTGCAAATATATTGTGTTTGAAATTTTAGATAAAGAAGAGTATGTGATTGAGAGGCCAGAGAAGTTTGGTGGCAATATTTCTTTTACTAATTATTCTGACTTGGAGAAAGCATATGTGGCTGGCGATTTGCACCCACTAGATTTGAAACAAACAACTGCTAAATATATTGATAGATTCCTAGAACCTGTACGAGAACACTTTGCAAAAGATAAAACTGCAGCTGCGCTTAAAGAGCAAGTTGAAGGGTTTATTGTAACTAGGTAAAATGGATCAAAATGTTCAAGATTTTCTAGATGAACATGAATTAAAGTATAAATTGCATCAGCACCCCGCGGTGTTTACTTGCGCTGAGGCTGACATCCATTGCAAAGGTATTCCAGGGACTGCTTGCAAAAATTTATTTTTGAAAAGTAGAAAGGGAAATAATTTCTTTTTAGTTATTTTACCGGCAAATAAAAAAGCGCGTCTTGATGAACTTAGTAAAATACTTGAAGCTAAAAAGTTGAAATTTGCTAATGAAAATGAATTGAAAGATTCTTTAGGGCTACTTCCTGGTTCAGTTTCCATTCTTGGTTTACTTAATGATTCTGAGAAAAAAGTTAACTTAGTTATTGATAAAGAATTATGGGATGCTAAGATAGTAGGATTTCACCCAAATATCAATACTGCAACATTAGAATTTGCTCAAGAAGAATTCCATAAATTGGTTAAAATATTACGGGATGGGTTTAAGATATTAGCACTTTGATTCTAATAATTTATTCTGGCAACTATTTCCCTTCTAAAATCATCGTTCCGTGATTTCTTAGGTACTTTTTGGCGACTCTTTTGATGTCACTAAGAGTTACTTGTTTGATTTTTTTGATGTACTGACTCATGTCTTTAGCTTGACCTATATCTTGCCAGAATAAAAGCCCATCTGTAATTTTTTGAGGGTCATCAAGGTCCATCAAAAAATCACCTTCAAGATAAGTCTTAGCGTCTTTAAGATCTTTTAAAGTAGTATGACTTGAGTCTTGCAATTTATTGATTTCTAGTTGAATTAGTTTTTGAACTTCTTTTAGATGTTTTTTACTTGCTGAAGCAAAAACTACAACATAACCAAAGTCAACCTCTGCTGAGTGTTCTATTCCTATGTCATAAGCTAAACCTCTTTTTCCTCTAATTTCAGAAAAAAGTTTCCCACTTTGGCCTTTACCTAAAATTGCCGCAATAATATCTAAAGTGTAACTGTCTTTATGGGAGCGAGGTACCACTGGATAACCCCTGAGTAAATAACTTGATGAGTAATCTTTCTTTCTGGTTTTTTTGAAAGATCTTTTTAGGGGCGTCTCTAAAACCTTTGGCCTTTTGCTAGGTTTACCTTTTGGAAACTCCTTGAAGGCTTTTTGTACTAACTGTTTGTATTTAGAAACATCTCCAGAGATAGCAATAGTTAAATTTTGAGCAATGTAATTTTTTTTATAAAATTCATATACCTTATTTCTATTGAATTTTTTGATGTCTTCTTTTTTCCCATAACTTGGACATTTACAATTGTTTTTTTTGAAAAGTGATTTTTCTAATTCAAGCCAACCACTTGATTTTGGGTCGTCAAAAAACATATCTATTTCCTTAAGTACAACTTTTCTTTCTCTTTGAAAATCTTCATCACGAAATATTGAATTTTGAAGAATGTCTGCAAGGATATTTATTGCTTTAGGCAAATGTTTGTTTAAGACCTTGATGTAATAACTAGTTCGCCAATTTGTAGTATAAGCGTTAAAATCACCACCAAGAGACTCTATTTCATTTGCAATTATTTTTGCACGTGAGCGTTTGTTAGTTCCTTCAAAGACTAGATGTTCAACCATGTGAGCAATCCCTTTTTGACCAGCTTTTTCGTCGTTACTACCTACTCCAACCATTATTTGAATGGAAACTGAGCGGCCACGCTTATGCTCGTACAATAAAGTGATACCAGAAGGTAAAACATGTTTTTTCATAATAGAAATGTTCTTTTTTGGGTTTATATACTTAACTAAATTAATTTTCGTACAAATTAATTTCGTTGGCATAGTGATTCTTAAGAGTAAAAAAATGAGACATAAGCTAGATAAAGAAACTTGAGCGCTATTTTTTGATGAACGTTGACAAATTACAAAAATATATGGCTGGAGCTGATTTGGACCTTTGTATTCTAGTACACCCTGATACTAACTTGAATTATTTTGTAGAAAATAACCTTAGTTATGGTGTTCTTTTGATATGGCAAGACAGATGTGAGTTACTTGCATCGGCACTAGATGATATTGCTGCACCCTTGGGAGTTGAAGTTTTAGAATATAAGAAGAGTTGGATGGATGATTTAGCTATAAGGCTAGGTGCTTTGGAAAAAGAAAAACTACGCATTGGCGTGAACAAAAATTCTTTGACTGTGAAATTGTTTGGGGGGTTCCACCAGAAATTTGGATCTGCGGGAAAGGACATTGAATTTGTAGATATTAGTGAAAAGTCATCTAATATTCGATTAGTAAAAAGCGAGTTAGAATTGTCTAAGATGCGCAAAGCCGCAGAAATTGCGGATAGAGCCCTTGCGCTCCTTCTTGAGAATTTTCGAGAATCTGGGCTTGGCTCTTTTCCACGAGAAATAGAAGTTGCGCTTTTCTTAGAAGCAGAAATTCGAAAACAAGGAGCAGGACTTAGCTTCCCAGCAATCGCTGCATTTGGAAAAAATAGCGCTGTGCCGCACCATGTTCCTGGTTTGACTAGACTAGGCGGAGATGATGCTTCTGAATCTGGATTTTTACTGCTGGATTTTGGTGCAAAGTTTGAAGGATACTGCTCTGATATGACCCGTATGCTCTATTTGGGCAAACCTAGTGTATTCGAATTAAAAAAGTATGAAAAATTATTGAATGTACAGAAGAGTTGCGTCCAGTTAGCGTCTGTAAACCTAAAATGTTTTGACTTGGATGCACATGCTCGCCAAGGACTTGGCAAAGACGCAGAATTTTTTATTCACACATTAGGCCATGGGATTGGTAGTGAAGTACACGAGAAACCAAGATTAAGCAAAGATCCAAAGAATTCCAATGTTATTTTAGAAAAAATGCCATTCACAATTGAGCCTGGCGTCTATTATCCGGAAAAATTTGGACTTAGAATTGAAGATACTTGCGTTTTTATTGACGAGAAACTTGAAAAATTAACTAAAAGTAGCAAAGAACTAGTGATTTTACAATTGAAGTGATATTGCGATTGAACAACAAACATACAAAAATTAAAAAGTTTTTGAAGTTTGTTCACGCAAACCTTTTTAAAGAAGTTACGGACTATGTGAATGTTTCAATTAAGTAAAGTGAGTGAGCTTATGAACGCACTCTTGCTGCACAATCAAATACTCTCGTATTTGTAGGGAAACATTTATAAGCTGCATTTTCGGGGCCGTAGTGTAGCTTGGTCTATCACTAGGCGTTTGGGACGCCTGAACCCCGGTTCAAATCCGGGCGGCCCCACTTTAAAATTTAGAATAGATATTAGGAGAATTAAAATGTCATCAGCAAAAAGATTTGGAGCTCGATATGGGCGAAAGACAAGGCAAGTGTTTGCTCGTCATGAGATGAGTTCACGTGCTAAGCATAAGTGTCCAGTGTGCAATAAAGTTAATGTAAAACGCCTTGCAATGGGAATTTGGCAATGCCGAAGTGTTAGTTGTGGCGCAAAAATCGCTGGCCGTGCATATAGCGTTGCATAAGCCGTTAAAGGAGATATTTAGAAAATGAATTATACTTGTTTTGATTGTGGAAAAGATGTTGACCAAAGTTACACAGTAACAAGAGTTAGATGCCCGTACTGTGGAAGTAAAATTCTGTATAAAGGACGAAGTGTTACAGTAACTGTTAAAGCGCGTTAATTGCGTTTTTAATGTATTTACTTTAATTTAGCTTTTTAATAGGAAATAAAATGACAGATTCAGATTTTTCACAACTTAGACTTCTTGAACAAAATATGGGTCACTTATCATCACAAAAATTAGAAGAGCATGAAATTCTTACTGAAGTTAAATCTGCACTACAAGACATTGATGAGAGCAAAACTAGCTACAAATTAGTAGGAAAATTAATGATCGCACAAGATATTGAAACTGCAAAAAAAGAACTTGCAGAAAAAATGAAGATAAGTGAACTTAAAATAAAAACTATCGAAAGTCAGGAAAAAAAACTTAGTGAAAAAATGACGTTAATCCAGCAAGAACTTGTTAAAAAAGATAATAAAAACCATAGTTGAGGGTTTTTGGTAGAATATAACATGGAAAATCAAATTGCAGAGGCTTTGGAACTTATTGAAATTCTTAAAGAAGACCAAGACTGCAGTAAAAAACTTGGCGAAGGACTAACTGCAATTTCTACTTTACTCAAAGGAGACTTAGAATTGAGAGTTCAAAAAGGAGTACACGCTCTTGAAGAATTAGATCTGCAAGGAATGCCATCACATTTGAGATCCCAGGTTTGGGAATTAATTAGTTTTCTTGAAAGTTTTGCTTAATATTTCTAGATTAAATTAAGCAACGTAGTTGTAATAAATAAGTTATTTTCCAAAAAATGCATAATTTGGAACATAGAAAATATCTCCATTTTTTGTTTTAATGATTGTCTGAGTCAGACTTGTTTTTACTACTGCTCCATCAATTTGTTTTGTTTGGATAAATTTTCCTTTACGAAAGATTTTGTTTTTCCTTAGTTTATAATATCCAAAAAGGTTCAATGGTAAGTCCTTAGAATGCGAAATAAGAGTGAAGCCTATCAAAAGAACAGTTATGAAAGTTATGATCAAAAGGGTGAACCTTGCGATTTGGATTGTTTTAACCAACCATAAAAGAGTTAATGCATATAACGCATAAGATAAGATATTAGCAATATCTGTTTCTAAATCCATTGTAATACCAGCAAGATTAGCATATTTGTTGAGTTTGACATATTGGAGAATTTTACGAGTAAACCCTTTTATTATTACTGCCAAAGTAAAACCAATAACGAAAATACCAACTGCATCAATGAATTTTTCTATGAGAAACGTGAAAATTGTTAGGATGCCCATTTTGCTGCTATCTTTTGGTTTTTGAAGTTTTTTTGTTTACTTTTTTTATTACTTTTTTGCTTGCCCTTGATTTTTTTCGTTTACTTTTTTTAGTTATTTCTTGTTTTTTTATTTTTATTGCTTGATTTGTCGCTTCAATTCTTTTTTGAATAGGGTTTTTTTTTATGTCTTCTTTTTTTTGTGTTTTTGGAGCACGCCATCTATCAATGAAAATGTTTGCTGAAGCTAAGATAATGGTCCCTGTGATTACCACATAAGCAATTGAAGCTAATTCTTTTGCTCCAGGTAATTCACTTTGTACAGCAATTTGAGCAATTGCTGCTGCTGCAAGGCCACGTGCAAACATACTATCGATTATGCCTTTATGTTCTTGACCTACTATTTTTTTAAGAATGATTGAAGACCTCCTTGAAAGCATCACTGCGACACTGATTAAAATACCAATGATTAATATTTTTGTATCTCTTATGTCAATTAGAATCCCAATATAAACAAAGAAGAATGTTTTTAGGAAAAACGAGATTTGATTGTAAAAAAATTCCTCATTTCTAGTAGTAATTGATATTCCTAGATCTCCTTTGATAGCCATTTCTTTTTTTACAGCATCAGTTGAAGTGATCCCCCTTAAAATCGAAGAAATTTTTCTAGAATTGTTTAATACTAGGCCAAAAAATAAAGCTGCTATTGCTCCACTTCCTTGTAAAAATTCAGTTACAACAAAAATTACCAAAAGGTAAGCAATTGTTAACATATAATTATGTTCTTTGAAAACTTTTACAACAAGGATAAACCACAATACTCCTGCAACTATCCCCATTGCTGCACCAACTGCAAAAAGCGCCACTATTTGGGTGAAGGTTGATTGCAAACCAAAGTCTCCTAACTGCATAAATTGAATTACTGCAAGAGAAAAAACAATAGAGAACACATCAGTTAAAGCTGATTCAAGTGTGAGTAGAGAAAATATTTTGGGAGAAAGGTTCATTTGCTTTAAAACAGGAATTACAAAGGATGATGATACCCCACCTAAAGTAAAGCCAGCGAGTAAAGACAGCTTCCAATCAAAACCAAAAAGTAACATTATTGAAGTTACGACAATTGTTGAGATGAAAAAATTCCAGCCAGTAAGGACTATTGAATCTGTGAATTCTTTTATTAAAGAAGCTAAATTAATATTAAAAGCACCATCAAAAAGTAAAAATACTAATGTGAATGTTGTGAATATCGGGGCAATTATTTGAAGGTCAGTTGGAGAAACATAACCAAGTGCTGATGGGCCGATGATAAAACCTAAAATTATCAAAAAGAGTACATCAGGTATGCCAAACCGCTTGAAAATGAATTCTGCGAAAGAACCAAAGAAAAGGATCAAACCGACAAATAGAAGCGTGATTGTTATAACATCCATGACAAGAAGAAAGCAAAAATGCTTTATAACATTTTAGTTTTGACAATGCACCTTATTATATTAAAAAAAATCTAAATGATGGATTGTACGAGGGTGTTCTATAATGTTTATTTTCTTTGCAAATGGATTTTTATTTGATTGAATTAGTGAAATCTGTTTGTTTTGCATACTAGGTGTTAAAATATTTTTGGGAAGCTGATTGAATTTATTACAATTGACTATTTTATTTTCAGACATAAATATCACCTCTTGATAATAAGGCTTAAGAGAATTAGTATTAAAGGAAAATGGATGTTTGTTCTATATTAGTGATCATTAAGACTAGAGTTTCCTTTTTTGGATAGGCATTGTTTGTTTTAATTTCTATGCTTAATTTTTTTGGACTTGCTTTAAATGCTTACAAAAGTTTAAGAAAGGGTGTTTTCTGAATAAAGACAGGTATTACTTTGGGAAAATATGATGATAAGATAAAGGCGCTTGAAGAAGAGATCAAGAAGACCAAATACAATAAAGCTACTCAGGGCCATATTGGTATTTTAAAGGCAAAAATTGCCCAGTTAAAGGATGCTTCAGCTCAAAGATCAGCACAAAAAACTGGGCAAAGTGACTATGGGTTTACCGTGCGTAAATCAGGAGATGGATCAGTTATTTTGCTTGGGTTCCCTTCTACTGGAAAATCTACTCTCTTGAACAAACTTACAGGGGCAGGGTCAGAAGTTGGCTCCTACGCATTTACAACACTCACAGTTGAACCTGGGATGATGGAACACAAACAAGCAAAAATTCAAATCTTAGATGTTCCAGGGATTGTATCTGGAGCAGCCTCTGGAAAAGGAAGAGGTAGAGAAGTATTAACTGTAATTCGAAATGCTGATATGATACTTTTAGTTGTTGATGCTACACAACCTCAACAGTACGAGGCAGTTGTTAAAGAAGCCAGAGAAGCGCATATTCGAATGAATAAACGTAAACCAGATGTGTGGATTACTAAAAAAGGACGTGGTGGAATTCAAATTGGTAAAACCGTCCCATTAGATGTTGATGATGATACATTAAAAAGAATCCTTCGACAGTTTAGAGTTAATAACGCTGATGTTTTGATTCGTTCTAAAGTTGATGTAGATGATTTCATCGATGTAATTGAAGGAAATAAAAAATATTTGCCTTCTGTTGTTTGTGTTACTAAAGCAGATTTAGTGACTAAAGTTGAATTAAAAAAAATTATGAAAAGAGTTCATGCAGACATCGCTATTAGTGCACATACTGGGTGGAATATTGAAAAATTAAAAGATTTGGTGTTTGAGCATTTGGATTTTATGCGTATTTACATGAAGGAACCTCGAAAAGATGCAGACATGGAAATTCCGTTGATAATTACACGGGATTCGTCTATTCGGGGAGTTTGCCATAAGTTACATAAGGATTTTGTGAAGAAATTTAAATTTGCAAGGGTTTGGGGGCCTAGTGCTAAATTTGCTGGTCAAAGACTGATGCTCCATCACGTTCTAAAAGATGGAGATATTTTAGAACTACATATTCATTGAATTTATTGTCACTTTATTTCTGTTTGTTTGTGATCATTTTCTGACTAGAATTTTTAGGGGCGCCCAATATTTCCATCTTGGTGGCCTACAGTCTGTTAATTTTTTGCTTTTTTGTATGAATGGATAATTTTTACAGGTTGCTGGGCGGTGATTGTAAATTGAACAAATGAATTTTCCTTGGTGGCCTTGATCTTTTTTATTTTGATCTTTTTTTAGAAAAATACATACTCCGTTCTCTTGCACTAGTGTTATTTGAAATTCTGGAAGAATTTCTAAGCCTTTGTTCACTTCGTTCAAAAGTTTTTGAAAATTTATGTCCTTTTGAGTGAAGTCATGAGAAATGAAATTCTGGCGCTTTAATCCTGTTAACTCTATTTTTTTTATGTCGTCTTCTGAAACTACAACAATTGGGCGGCAACATTCTCCACAAGAAGTGCATTTGAAACTTTCTTTGATTAAAAATTCGTCATTTGATTCTGGGTATGTTGGCATGGTTGATTAGTAAGATGTAGTTTTATAAAAATAGAGGTAAATTAGAACTTATGTGCGGAATAACTGGAGTTTTTCATGATAAAAATGCTAAGGAGCAAGTAGCTATGGCTCTATCAGTACTATCTAATCGTGGTCTTGATGCTAAAGGAATTTATGATGAGAGTAGTGAAAATAAGAGTTATGCCATTGGTCACTGTTTGCACGCGATTGTAGGTCATGTTCCTCAACCAATAAAATCACTTGATGGAAAAAGTGTCTTGGTTGCAAATTGCGAAATCTATAATTGGAAAGAATTAGCTTTGAAATATAATCTTTTGGGAGAAAATGATGCTGAAGTTTTACTTGCATATTTAGATTCACTCGCTTTTGAAGATATTTCTTCAAGACTTAAGGAACTTGATGGAGTATTTGCATTTGCTTATTTACGTGCAGGCAGAGTTTTTTTAGCACGCGATATTATTGGTGTAAAACCACTTTTTTATTTTTATGATGATTCAGGGTTTGCATTTGCATCTGAAAAAAAAGCTCTTGAAGCCATGGACTATATTGATGTGAAGGAATTAAACCCCCGTCATCATTTAGTATATGAAATTGAAGAAAATAAATTTTCTAAAGGAGTAAGGGGTTTTTTCGATATTTTACCTGAAAGTTCTTTAGAAATTGGTGTTTTGAAAGATGAAGTTAAATCTTTACTTGATAATGCTATTTTAAAACGTGTTCCTACTGGAGTGAAAATTGGTCTTTTGTTTTCTGGTGGTGTTGATTCCACATACATCGCTATTAGATTATTGGAACTTGGAGTAGATTTTACTTGTTATACTGCGGCAATTGATGACCCGATGCATACAAAAGAGCCTGAAGACTTAGTAATGTCTAAACTCGCTGCTGAAAAGTTAGGGCTTAAATTAGAAATTGTGCAAATTGGATTGGATGATGTTGAAAGATATTTGAAAAAGGTAGTTCCGCTTATTGAAGATAATAATGTTGTGAAAGTTGGAGTTGCAACTACTTTTTTTATAGCTAGTGAAAAAGCTGCAAGTGATGGGTGCAAAGTTATTTTTTCTGGGCTTGGTAGCGAGGAGATATATGCAGGATATAATCGGCACCTGAATAGTACTGATGTGAATAAAGAATGTCTATCTGGGCTCCGTAAAATGTATGAGCGAGATTTGTATCGTGATGATGTTTTGACAATGGAGAATAATTTAGAATTGCGAGTTCCATTTTTAGATCATAATCTAGTTGAATATTGTTTGAAGATCCCTTCTAAGTATAAAATTGTTGAAGAAGTAGGAAAGGCAGATGGAGAGAAAGTATTAGTTAGTAAATGGATATTTAGGCAAATTGCACTTGAAAGTGGGATGCCCTTCGAGTTTGCACTTCGAGGTAAAAAGGCTGCACAGTACGGGTCAAGAATCCATCATGGAATCCAGAAATTGTCACGCAATGCTGGTTTTAAACGCGTTAGTAATTACTTGAGTGATTTTTATCCTAGACATAATTTGAAATTAGGAGTTTTATTTAGTGGTGGTAAAGATTCAGCTAGTGCTGCTTGGATTATGAAAGAGCAAAATTATTTGATCTCTTGTTTGATTTATATTCAAAGTAAAAATTTAGATTCTTATATGTTTCAAAGTGCCGGCAGCGAAATTATTGATTTGCAGGCAAAGGCTATGGGTTTGCCATTACTAGTTTATGATTGCCTAGGAGTTAAAGAAGAAGAGTTACTCGATTTGAAAAAAGCTATTGAGCTTGCAGTTAAAGAACATGGGATTAATGGGATTGTGACTGGTGCACTATTTAGTAATTATCAACGTGATAGAATCGAGAAAATTTGCGATGAGATTGGAATTAAGGTTTTTAACCCACTTTGGCATAAACCACAAGATGTTCACATGCGCGAAGTTGTTAATAGTGGGTTTAATGCAATACTAGTTGCAGTTGCTGGTGATGGATTGAATTCGTCTTTTTTAGGTAGGGTAGTTGATGATTCTTTAATTTCTGATTTATCAGTGATGCCTGGGATAAATGTTGCTGGAGAAGGTGGAGAATTTGAGAGTTTAGTACTTGATGGGCCACTGTTTTCTTTTGGTAGGATTGAAATCTTGGAGGGTGAAACAGTAATGGATTCTTCATGTAGCGGAAAGATGATAATTAAGAAAGCTAAGTTAGTTGAAAAGAAAGTAAAAAAATAAAAAAATAAAGTTTTTTCTAGCGGATACTCACTTGATTGAAATTAAAGTTCTGACTAACACCTTGCTCGAACGCATAATTATTCAATTGTGTTGTAAACTGTGTTTCGAATTCTGACTTAGACATTGAACCACTAATGTAGCTTGCATAGTTATCTCTTAGATCTTGTGCTTGACTAGCGATTGCTTCTTCCATTAAGCTCCCCATAAAATTATCGAATTCACTACTTGAAAACATCATCCCGCCTTCTGATTCTGCAGTGATCCCTTCACCACTTAACCAATCTACAAATTTGTCCCAAGCACTTTTCTCATCATCTTCTCCAGGGTCATATTTGCCATTCCCATTTTTATCTGTCCAAGAAGAACTACTAGTTGATCCATCTTCGTGCAAAATAGTGTCTGTTCCGCCGACAATATTTCCATTACTATCAGTACTAACCCATTGAGTATAATCTCCATTAGAAACTTTCCCATTAATATAACCGTTGCCGCCGCCTATTCCTACGGCTGACCTTGCAAACATGTCAGAGATCATGGAATCAACATCAGTCATGTAACTTGGAAGGGTTGTCATTATACTATTACCATATCCTGTACCATATGCCTCACCAATTAAAGAATTAAGGTTGGCTGTATCAGCTAAGTTGGGCCAGCCATTTGCACCTAAAATATCTGAAAATTGGTTTGTAAATGCCTCTGAGAAGATCATTTGGCCATCTGGGCCTGACTCCACCATTTTTGTAACACGATTTAATTTAAGAAAACTATCTTTAGCTTCAACAAAATTATCAAATACTGCTTTAGCTTCAGTTGCAGTTAAAGAAGACAAAGCGTGATCACCTGGCAATATCTGACTAGATCCATCTTCAAAATATAAAGTAGTACCTACTTCTCCAACGCTTGCAGACTCAAGGTTGTTAAAAGTGGCTCTTTTTAGTACATTGCTAGTTAAACTTGGTTCTATAAAAATTGTCATGGAGTAAGTGAATTCTTCTACTGAACTTGTTTTTGATGCTTCTGATTTAATATTTAGTTTAGAATGACTGGCTGTTCTGAAGGCTTCTCCAGCTATTGCAGAATCACCATCACCTAAAGGTAAGTCAATTCCTCCAAAATTTAAGATTAGTCCAACAACTGCTACCACTGCAACAATTGCTATTAAAAAATTGTTTATTCTGTTATTTTTATCCATCTTTTACACACCTCAATTATTTTTGTTTTATTTTGGGGATTGACCCTCGCGTGTATAGCTAAATTGTTCTTTTTACGTATTTAATAGTATCTAAACCTCTAGTAAAATAATTCTATATCTCCCTTGCTTGGCGTAAGCTTTTTAAAGGGGGGTTGGACAGTTGGGATTGATATGTTAGAGAGAGGGGCGCGAGATGTGCTTTCCCAAGAAGCTAAATGGGAGAGTAAACTTGCTAAAGCGGCGCTTGAAGCTGAAAATAAGATTCTACTTGCAGATAAGGCTGCGCAAAAAACTCATTTTAAGATTGTCTCTTTAGCAAAAAAAAATGCAAAGGAAAAACTTGACTTGGCCAAATCCGAGAGTGATTCTAGGGCAGAACTGATTCTGACTAATGGGAAAAAGCACGTTAAAAAAGTTGAAATGCTAAATAACGATACTAGAAAACTTGCTAAAGAGCTTTGTCAGACATTAATTAAGGAGGTTTCTTTTTCAAATTAAAATTTTTGGGATTTTAAAATGTTGAAAGAAGATATTTTCGATGCGAACAAAAAAACTCTACAAATTACTTGTTTTTGCAAAGCAAGAGGATAAAATTGATACAATTAATTCTTTGCAGCACCTTGGAGCAATGCACGTAGTAAAAGCCGATGTTGATCAAAAACAGATGCAACCTGATGAAAGTTTGCCAAATGTTGATGAAATCAGTAAAATGCTTTTGAAATTACAGTACGTTGCAAAAGAAACTGGGGTTGACAATACTTTTTACTTGGAAGGTTTGCCTCCTGCAGAAAAAGTATTGAAACAAGCAAAAAAATTCATAGATATTCATTTAGAAAAGGTAAGAGGGGTTGTTTCACGCAAAAAAGAAACTTCCTCAAAAAAGGCCAGGTATGGGGCGCAATTAAGAATACTTTCTTCATTACCTTTTTGCGTTAGTCACGCTGACATTCAAAATAATAATAAGTTGGTTCTTTCTTCTGCTAAAAAAATCAGGAAATTAGGGAAGCTGTTTATAGAAAAAGTAATAGTTAAAGGAGAGAATTCTAAAAGGTACTATTATCATGTTCAGATTGCAAGTAAAAACTTAGCTCTGGCACTTGAGGTAATTAAGAAAAGTCAAATTAAAATCGTTGATTTGAAATTTTTGAAAGGTGGGAGCTCTCAAGAACTGATTCGTTTTAAGGATGTGACACAAAAACTTACTGAAGAATTAGATGAAGTTGATAAACGATTGTTCAGAATTATTAATGGGAAACAAAGTAAAATTAAATTTTTGATTGCTTCACTTTTGAATTATAGGGAACAGTACAATATTACTCGATTTTTTGCAAAATCTAAAAACTTTTTTGCAGTAAGTGGTTACTGCGAGGGAAAGGATGTTAATAGGATAAAGGACTCCCTTCCAGATACTAGTATTTATGTTAAAGTTGCTAAAAAAGGAGCTCCTACAAAATTAGAAAATTCATCTTTTAGTAAAAATTTTGAACTTGTAACTAAAATGTTTGGGACACCAACATACGGGATGGTGGATCCAACTGTACTTGTTACTTTCTTTTTTCCTTTCTTTTTTGGTTTTATGTTAAGCGATATTGGTTATGGACTTTTACTATTACTTGGAGTTGTAGGCCTGTATTTACATTTTGGAAAAACTTTCAAAAAAGGGGCAGTTATCCTTGGAAGCAGTGCGATTAGTTCTATTATATTTGGTGCTTTGTTTGGTTCTTTTTTTGGTAACCTAATTCACATAAACCCCTTATTTATTGATAGTTTCCAAGGGTCATTTACAATTCTTAAAATTGCGCTAGTTATTGGTTTAATACACATTAACCTTGGATTAGTTTTGAACTTGTATCAACTGATTTTACAACGCAGAAGTGCATTTGTAATATTTCTAAAAGGGGCACCTTACTTTTTATTGCAATTATCTGTTATTTTGATTATTTTCAAACAATATGTGCTTGCAATTATACTTGGGATTTTGCTTTTGGCTGCCTTGATAAAAGACAAAGGGATTTTTGGAATAATGGACATCACTGGATTTTTTGGAGTTTGGTTTAGTTATGCACGGCTACTTGCGCTTAGTTTAGCTACTGCAGGGGTTGCTCTTGCAGTGAACATTGTTGCTGAAAAAGCACTTGGTTTTGGGTGGATCGGAGTAGCATTATGGCTACTTGTGATTGTACTTGGGCACACATTTAATTTTGCACTTAATGTTTTGGGATGCACAATTCACTCTGCACGTTTACATTACGTAGAGTTTTTTAGTTTATTTTTTGAAGGAGAAGGGCATCCATTTAAGGCGTTTGCAGTACAAAAAGAATTAGAAAATAATGAGGAAATTTAGAAAAGATACTATTAGTATGAACTAATATTAAAATATCGGAGGAAATAAAAAAATGGTAGATATAACTAGTGGACTTATTGCAATCGGAGCAGGAATTGCTATTGGATTTGCAGCGCTTGGTTCAGGTATTGGGCAAGGGATTGCGTCTAGTGCAGCGGCAGGAGCTACTGCTGAGAACGAAAAATTACTCGCTAAAATGCTTGTATTCGCGGCTCTTCCTGAAACACAGGCAATTTATGGGTTTGTTATCGCTATTTTACTACTGTTTGTTTTTGGAGCATAGATTAATGCTTTTGAAATAAAACAGTTTAAGATAGTGATAATTATGCGGAGCAACAAAATTGCTAGCACAAAGAGAGCAAAGCTCTCTTGTGCAAGGAACCGAAAGTTCCTTTGCACCGAAAGGTGAAGTAAAGGAGACCCTTAAAACAATGATTGTACGAGATAGAACAACAGAACTTGAAGGCTTTTTAAAAGCCCAGTATGAAACACAAATTCAAGAGATTGGTGTTGAAGCTGAAGCTAGGTATGAGAAGTTTGTTAGTGATGCTACTGATAACGCTAAACTTGAAGAAAAAGAGATCATGTTTTTTTTGGAAAGAGAGACTGAATCATATGACACTATGCAACTTAGTTCTGCTCGTTTAGAATCTGAGCGATTAAAAAGTGCCGCTGAACTTGCTCTTGTTCAAAAGGTACTAGCGGACCTTGCAATTGTCGCAAAAGGACTTGGAAAAGAAGAGAAAAAAGCTTTTTGTAAGGCTCTTTACCTTGGGCTTTGTAAAAAAATAAAATCAGATGGCTTTGTAAAAAATGATTTTAAGTTTTATTGCCCAAAAGATGTTAACATTAATTTTTGTGAAGCTAGTCTTTTAGGACTTGAAGTTGTAGCAGAAAATGATTCCATGCTCTTTTCTTTTGGGCTTAAGGACCTGCTAGAATCAAAGCATGACGATGTAATTAAGTTTGTACTACATTATATTGAAGACAGAGTAGAATAATAATAATAATAATAATAAATGAGATTTACATATGGAATTTGAAATTTTAGTATTGGTATTTGGACTTCTTTTAGTTGGGGCAGTTGCGCTGATCCCGGTATTTTTAGTTGTTAGTAGGATTTACCCTTTTGCTTATGCTAACGCACGTATTCGTGCAATGCGTGCACTACTTCTAAAAAAGGAAGATTTTGAAGACTTGCTTGCAAAACCATACAATGAAGCTATCTTTACTTTAGAAAAAAAACACTACCCTACATTAAGTAAATTTTTAGGGGCTGATTTTAGTTATAGTAGTGTTGATAAAGCACTTCGATCTGCTTTAATTGAAGACCTTGGAAAAGTTCTTTCAATTGCACCTGAACAAAGTAAACCTTACTTGTCTGCAGTTCTTTCCCAATATGATGTTGAAGATATTATGACTCTAGTTAGGTCTTTGAATGCGAAAACTTCGGGCGACGTATCTGCAAGTAACCTTGTAAATGTGACTAAACTGTTTAGTAGCGAGTTTGTTGATAAAGCAGATTATTCTCTTGAAAGTATTCATAATGAATTGAAAGGAAGTGGTTATGCTATTATACTTGAGAAAAATATGGATGAGATTAGTAAAGGCAATTTTCTTTCTTTTGAAATCGAACTTAAAAAAGCTTATTTTCGAAGATTACTGCACCATGCTAAGAGTGTGGAAGCAAAAGCTTACGCTAAAAAAATAATTGATGGAAGAAATATTGGGCTTGTGCTTAAAGGGATGGATCCAATTTTAGATGGAGGGCGCATTGAACTTTTGGCTTACCAGGGGATTAAAAATGGTTCTGGGCCAGCAGTTGCTGTTCTTATGAAAAAACATGGATACAGTGTTAGCTCAGAAGACCCAATACAAATCGAAAAAGAGTTTTACTATGGGATTTTACGTTTTGCAGAAGGACTTTTATCAAAAGATCCGCTTAGTGATGCTAGCTTGATTGGATTTATAGCTCTTGATCGGGCAATTCATAGAAATGTGAACATTTTGCTTAAAATGAAATCTCATGGATTTTCACGTGAAAAAATTAAAGGGGTGTTATCATTATGATTGCAGTAATTGGGTTTGAGGATGATGTAGTTACTCTTGGCCTTAGCGGGGTTAGTGAAATTGTTGAAGTGACTGCTTCATGTAATCATGAAAATTTAATTTCACATGTTTTGCAAATTTGTAAATCTGGAGCTAAGACTGTTTTTATGAGTCAAAAATTACTTGAGATGCTTAGTGCAAAAGAAAAACAAGGGTTTGGGATTTATTTCATTGAGATCCCTTGTGAATTTCAAAATATTGGGCTTGAGAAAATTGATGCTCTTGCAAGAGAAACGCTAGGGATTAGTTTAGATAAAAATTAAATTATAAATATTTATAGAGGGAAATCAAAATGTCAAAAAAAATCACTGAAGAAAAATTAGGACGATCAAAAAAATCAAACAGTACTGGGAAAAATGTAGGAGAGATCATGCGTGTCTCTGGACCAGTTGTTTATGCTAAAATGCGGGCTGCAGTTAATGACTTAGTGAAAGTTGGAAATACTGGGCTAATGGGAGAAGTAATCCAACTTGAAGGGTCAACTAGTGTTATTCAAGTTTATGAAGATACAATTGGGCTTATGCCTGGAGAAAAAGTTGTTAATACAAAAAAATCTCTAAGTGTTGCTCTTGGCCCTGGTATTTTAGGTGGTGTTTTTGATGGAACTCAACGTCCGCTGGATGTTATCGCTTCAAAATATGGAGTGTTTGTTCCGCGTGGTGTAGATATTCCTTCGCTTGACATGGACAAAAAATGGGAATTTAAGGCTAAAGTTAAGATTGGAGCTGTAGTTAAATCTGGAGAAATTAT
>ENA-OREN01001597-OREN01001597.1-marine-metagenome-genome-assembly--contig:-NODE-1597-length-25865-cov-3.248333_pt1 | contig 25865 bp, 21 predicted proteins | sample MGYA00248624_ERZ508555 | MGnify/ENA primary metagenome ERZ508555 (study PRJEB26222, sample SAMN06267773) | marine metagenome | isolation source: Saanich Inlet, British Columbia, Canada | place...
GGCTCCGGCATGGGCAATCCAAACGTCCACGATCACACCAACCTGCCGACCATCGTCGCTGGCGGCGGCGCCGGCAAGATGAGAGGCGGCCGTCACATCCAATACGACAAACCCACGCCGCTGGCCAACCTGCACCTTTCTCTGCTCAACAAAGTGGGCGTCCCAGTGGAATCCTTCGCCGACAGCACCGGGACCGTCGACGAACTGTTTGAACCGCTATCCATCTAGAGAGCGTGGAATATCCGAACGAAGACAAAAACACGGTGGAGCGAGAGTCCTCGCGAGTCCATATCGAATCCCTGAAAGGGCGCTAGAACCAACCCTCCATGAAGCGTTTATCAAAGATCGCGGCCCTCCTGATCACGCTGACCATGTTCCATGTTGCATCAGCGGATTCACCCTTGGCGGACGCTGTCGAGAAGAAGAACCATGCGGCCGTTCGCAAGCTGCTCGAGAAGAACATAGACGTCAACGCGTCTCAAACCGACGGCATGACGGCGTTGCACTGGGCCGCTTACCAGGACGATCTCGCCACGGCGAAACTCCTACTGAATGCGAGCGCGAACGTAAAAGCGAAAAATCGTTATGGCGTGACCTCCCTTTCTCTGGCCTGCATCAACGGAAACGGGAACATGGTCGAATTGTTCCTCAAGGCTGGAGCCGACCCCAACACAAGTCTTCACGAAGGCGAGCCTGCTCTCATGACCGCGGCAAGAACCGGCAAGCCCGGGGCGGTGAAGGCGCTATTGAGCCACGGAGCCAAAGTGAACGAAAAAGGTAGAAAAAGTCAGACCGCCTTGATGTGGGCCGCGGCCGACGGCCACCTTGAGGCTGTCAATCTGCTACTCAAGGCAGGGGCGGACATTCGCGCGACACTGGACTCCGGTTTCACACCGCTGTTCTTCGCCGTCCGGGAAGGAAGAACGGAGGTCGTGCATACCTTGTTGAAAGCTGGAATAGACGTCAACGAGCCCGTGAGTCGAGAAAAGAACCGGAAGTTGAAGAGCGGAACGACACCGCTAACCCTAGCCGTCGAGAACGGCCATTTCGAACTGGCGACGACACTGCTCGAAGCCGGAGCCGATCCCAACGACATGCGCGCCGGATACACCTCGCTGCACATGCTCTCCTGGGTGCGCAAGCCGGATGGGGGCGACGGCGACGACGACCTCGCTCCTCCGAGCGGTTCAGGAATCATGAGCAGCGCACAATTCGCCAAACAACTGGTGGACCATGGCGCCAGGGTGAACACCCGGCTCAAAGGGGGCAAGCTTCACTGGAAAGGGGCAACGCCGTTCTTCCTGGCTTCCAAGACCGCGGACGCTCCGCTCATGCGCGTGTTGCTCGAACTGGGAGCCGATCCACTGATCCACAACGCGGAAAACAGTACTCCCCTGATGGTGGCAACTGGGATCGGCCAAACAATGGAGGCGGCCTCCGCCGGGACCGAGACTGAAATCCTTGAAGCCGCACAAATGCTGCTCGATTTGGGCGTCGATATCGACGGCGTGAACAACAGCGGCGAAACCGCGATGCACGGAGCCGCCTACAAGAACCTTCCTAAAGTGGTGCTGTTCCTCGATGACAACAACGCCAAGATCGAGGTCTGGAACCGCAGGAACAAGAAGGGATCGACGCCCTATCTGATCGCGGCAGGCTACCGGCCTGGAAACTTCAAACCTTCCTACGAGACGATGGCGGCGATCAAAAAAGTGATGACCGCTCACGGAGAGAAGCCGACCGCTAAGCCGCCGAAGCGTGTCGATCCCTACGCTGCCAAAACCCGTAAAAAGCAAACAGCCCCGAAGGAAGAATCCCGCGAGCGAGTAGACTTGTTCAACGGCAAAAATCTCGCGGGCTGGGAGATTCAGAACAACGGCCGCTTTTCCGTGAAAAACGGCCGACTAAGAGTTGATCGCGGAACCGGATGGTTGCGTTCCATCGACATCTACGCTGATTTCACACTCAAACTGCAATTCCGATTTCTGGAAGCCAATGCGAACAGCGGAATTTTCGTGCGCACCGGAGCAACCAGTAAGAAAGACAAAAACGGCTGGCCCAACAATGGCTACCAGGTCCAATGCATGGATACGATTACTGGAAAAGTTCCATTGGCCACCATGATTCCCTATGGAGCGCCGCCATTTGAGCATGAGTCAGATCTGGACGCCTTGGAAAAGGCCTACAAACCCGTGGGCGAATGGCAGTCTTACGAGGTTACCGCCAAGGGCGAAACCTTGAGGGTAAAGCTCAACGGAATGCTGATTACAACCGCGACCAGCATCAAGAATCTCGACGGGCATATCGGAATACAGGCCGAAAACGGGCTCCTGGAATTCCGGGAGATTGAATTGTTCCGATAGCGCACGCCGAATTCCAACAGCCAGTGAGGCGAGATTACCCACCACCAAAAAAACAAGACAAGGCCTGGCCATCGGTTGGCCAAGTGCAGACGATCTTGCGTTGGTGGAGTTGTGAAAGTGATCAACAGTAAACAAAGTAGATCGGCGATTCTTGCTGCAGCGACTTGGTTTTGTTTGGCCAAAGCTGTAGCCGTCGTGGAGCATCCGGGACCAGCCCTGATTGAGAATTACTGTCTCGATTGCCACGATTCCGATTCGCAAAAAGGGGAAGTTGATCTTGAAGCCGCACTGGGGGCCAAGCCGTTGGTCAAGAATATGGATTTGTGGAGAACGGTCATCTCTAGGATCGAGAACGGCGATATGCCGCCCAAGAAAAAACCGCAACCCAAGCCGGAGGAGAAGGAGCGGTTGCTGAATTGGCTCGACTCGGAAATTAACCACTTTGACTACAGCCAGGTTGACAATCCTGGCTATGAGCCGGTTCGTCGACTGACGCATATCGAGTTCAGCAACACGCTGCGCGACCTGCTGGGTTTGGACCTGAACTTGGTTGCTGATTTCCCGATTGATCTCAGTGGAACAAGCGGGTTCGAGAACAGCGCGAACACCCTCTTTTTGCAGCCAATTTTGATGGAACGCTATCTTAGCGCGGTTGACAAGGCGGTTGAAGCGGCGGTACCGCTGGATAGCAAACCAAGCGCGGACTCGCCCGTTTTTGTCGCTTGGCCAAGCGGGAAGATTACTGAAAGAGAGGCAGCGCGGAAAATTGTCGACCGCTTTATGCTTCGTGCGTTTCGGCGGCCGCCGACCGAAGATGAGGCGAGAGAACTTCACGGGGTTTATGCCCGTTCGCGAAAGGCGGGCGAAAGCTTTGAGATGGCAATCCGCCGAGCACTTGGGGCCGCCTTGGTTTCACCCGCGTTCCTGCTGAAGTCGGAAATTGCCCAGGACACAGATGAGTCGTATCAGCTCAGCGACTACGAGCTGGCCTGTCGGCTGTCATACTATCTTTGGGCGAGCATGCCCGATGACGAACTGTTCCAACTCGCCGCCGAGAAGCGCTTGGCCAAGCCGGGGGTGCTCGCCGAGCAGGTCACTCGCATGCTTGCCGATCCCAAGGCGGGAACATTGGGTAGCGTATTCGCAGCGCAGTGGCTTGGCTTTGACGCGTTGGGCGTGCGTGTGCGGCTAGACCCCATTGACAATCCTTGGTGTACCGACACGCTGATGGCAGCGATGAAAAAGGAGTCGGCGATGGTTTTTACAGCGCTCGTTCGGGAGAATCGTCCGCTGAAAGACCTGATCGATTCGAAGAATACTTTTGTGAACGAGGAGTTGGCCAAGTTTTACAAATTGAAAGGCGTCGAAGGGATGGCAATGCGTCGGGTGTCGCACACGGACAAACGGCGCTACGGTCTCTTTGGCCAAGCATCGGTTTTGGCGGTGACCTCATCGCCACATAGCACGAGTCCAATTCGCCGTGGGGAGTGGATTTTGAGTTCGCTACTCGGCACGCCGCCGCCGCCGCCGCCGCCCGATGTCGGTGAACTGGATGAGGAAATTGAGGAAAACCGCAAACTCTCCTTCCGCCAAAAACTTGAGATGCACAGCAAGGATCCACGCTGCAACTCCTGCCATCGTGAGATGGATCCGCTTGGTTTTTCTTTGGAGAACTACGACTGGTTTGGTCGGTGGCGAACCAAGAGCCGCGGCCGCACGATCGATGCCAAGGGCAAACTGCCCAGTGGCACGGAATTCGAGGGGCCGGTTGGTTTGCGCGAGGTGATCCTTGCTGAGAAGTTGGACGACTTGGCTCGTCAGGTGATCCGTAAAATGCTTTCCTACGGGCTTGGCAGGCAACTTGAGTATTACGATGAGCCTGCAGTGCGTAAAATCCTAGCGACGTTCAAAAAGGACGGTTACCGGATGCAAACACTGGTGCGCGAGGTGGTCAAAAGTTACCCGTTTCAGTTCCGTAAAAACCGGGTCGAACCGGATACCGAATCGAAGGAAGTAGTGAATAATGGCTAAATCTTGGCAAATCTCACGAAGAACCGTGCTTCGTACAGTGGGTGCAGCCGTGGCTCTGCCGTGGCTTGAAGCGATGCAGCCGCTGTCGGCGTTGGCAGTGACGCCCAAGCGGCCGAAGCTGCGTGTGGGTTATCTTTATTTCCCCAATGGCGTGGCCAAGGGAGGCTGGGAGCCGGAGCAGGTTGGGGGCGATGGCGAGCTTCTGAAACTGAACAAGTGGATGAAGGACCTCGAGCCATTCAAGGAAGACATTTTGGTTGCTCGAAATATTTGGACGCCACGCGGCAATGGTCACGGAGCCGGTACGGCGACTTGGCTGACCGGGGGGTCGTATAGCGGTTCGCGCGTGAGTGCCGGAGGCGCGTCGGTCGACCAGATCATCGCGCGTCAGGTTGGTAAAGACACGATGTTGCCGTCGCTCGATATGTCAATGAAGGGCGAGGGCTATTTCTCCAACAGCCTGCCGCGCAATACCATTTCGTGGGTGAGCGAAAAACTGCCGGCGACGCGTGATACCAATCCACGGACAATCTATGACCGGATGTTTCGTAAAGCCAGCGACGGTGTCACCGACAAGGGCGTGATTGACTTGGTCAATGGTCAAGCAAGGAGTTTGAAGCGTCGCGTTGGTCGCATAGATCAGCAAAAAATTGATGAGTATTTGGAGTCACTTCGTTCAGTGGAACGCAGGATGGAGTTTGCTGAAAAACAAGCCAACAAATCCGCGCTTGGCCAAGTGAAAGGGGTGGAGTTTAAACGACCCCAGTTGGGCATTCCGGGTAATCACGAGGATTATATGCGTACCATGATGGATTTGATGGTGCTGGGCTTTTGGTCGGGAGCAACGCGTGTGGGTTCGCTGATGCTGGATCACGGGCAGAGCAACCGATACTTCGACTTCATTGATGGTGTTCGGGGTACTTGGCATGCGCTGTCGCACTACCGTGATATCAGCGGCAAGTCCGAGGACGATGACGGCATCAACTCGTGGAAGACCGTTTCTGAAAAGCGCGACATGTACAACGTGATCACCGCCTGGCATAATCGACAGTTCGCCTACATGCTCGGTAAAATGAAGAGTATAGACGAAGGCAATGGCACGCTGCTCGAAAACTCTATGCTCCTTTACGGTTCCAGTCTTGGGGACGGTCATTCTCACGGTGAGGAGAATCTACCAGTGGTGTTTGCAGGTGGCGGCGGTGGCACGATTAAAAATGGTCGATTCCTCAAATACCGAAAAAACTACTCTCTCTCAAAATATCATTTGGCGACGATGCAACGAATGGGTGTTGGAGTGGAGGAGTTTGCCGACGCGGAATCGCCGATGAGCGGCTTGACCAAGGATGTTTAATTTGTTTTTTATATGAAGAAACTGATAGTTCCCGTTTTGGCATCGGTGTTCCTTGCCGGTTGTTCGACCTACCAAAAGAACGCCGATATCCCGATCATCGACACGCACATTCATTTATACGACACCACCCGGCCGCAGGGCCTGCCTTGGCCACCGAAGGACGACGAGGTTTTGTACCGACCGGTACTCACCGAGCATTTCGACAAGGTGTCGGATGAGAACGGTATCAACGCCACGGTTATCGTCGAAGCGAGCAAATGGATTCCTGACAACCAGTGGGTGCTCGACCTCGTGAAGCACGATCCAAATCGTTATATCGGGTTGGTCGGTAGCCTTGAAATTGGCACACCGGATTTCAAAAAGCACCTGACTAAGTTGTCGAAGGATGGGCGTTTTGTTGGCATTCGCATGCGCGAGAGGCCCGGTGGCGATAGTTTCTTTGAAAACGAGGCTGTGTGGAGCGATCTCCAATTGCTGTCTGACAGGAATCAGACGCTCGATGTTTTGATGTTTCGATACAGTCTTGATGACGTTGACATGATCTCGAAGCGTTTGCCCAACTTAAAGATTTTGATAAACCACGTGGCTGGGGCAGACATTGAAGGTGAACCGGCCGATCTGAAATGGATTGCAGCTGTCCAAAAGGTGGCGAAGAATCCAAACGTAAACTGCAAAATATCTGGCTTGTTCCAGCAATCACACCGCCAGCCGTCGCCAAGGAATCTGTCGTTCTACCAGTCGGAACTCGATGTGTTGTGGGAGGCGTTCGGCGAAGACCGTCTGATCTACGGCAGTAACTGGCCGGTGACCATGCGCGGCGGCACCTACGGTGAATACCTCGCGGTTGTGAAGGGGTTCTTTGCGGATAAGAGGCGCGCGGCTCGGGAAAAATTTTTCTTCAAGAACGCCCTGAAATTTTATGGCCTTCCAGCACTAAAATAGTAACTCAGTTCGGCTAAATAAAAAAAAGTTTCTCGAGCTCCTACGCAAACACGGCGGCAAGATGTGTAAGATCGGCGGTGCGGTCTTTTTTTTGGGGTAATTTGCGGCGAAGCAGAGTAGCCTGTCGGCAAATGAGGACGCGATGGACAGGTTGGCTGATTGGTTTGGTGGCGATGGGTTGTGCCGCTGGCTGGGCTGCGGAGCAGGCCAAGCCGGCATCAGAGCTGCCCGAGAAATTCATCCGCATAACGATGAACCCGGAGCGACCACGCATCCCGCAGTCGCTCGACACGTCGATCATCCGGTTCGTGCCGACCGATGAGAAACTGGCCAAGGCCGGCGTGATGGTGGACTTGATCGGCGCCATCCACATCGGCGACAAGGCTTACTTCCAAAAACTCGACAACAGTTTCAAAAAATACGACGCGCTTTTGTACGAGATGGTAGCAGAGAAGGATGAAGCCGGTGGCTCGCCCAAGCGATGGAAGGACAGGGGCAATCCAGAGCCGAGAATCACGGGCGGAACCGACTCGGGGTCAGGCGCGGAAGAGAAAAGTTTTGAGGCGGGCATGACCGTGATCGGCGGCATGCAACTTGGCGCGAAGGACATGCTCGGGCTTTCGTTCCAACTCGACGGGATCGACTACGACGCGCCCAACATGGTGCACGCCGACATGTCGCCGGAGGAGTTCGCCCAGAAAATGAAGGAGCGCGGCGAGTCGTTTTTCACGATGTTCATGCAGTTGTTCATGGAGGGGCTGGCTCAGCAACGGGCAAACAAGCAGGGCGGTGCGAGCGACTTCGCGCTGTTGTTCGCGTTTTTTTCCAGCGATCGGGAACTGGCGCTTAAGCGGGTGATGGCACAGCAGTTCGCCACGACGGACATCCTCGACACGCTGGGCGGCGAGAAGGGTTCGACCATTATCACGGAGCGCAATCTCATTGCGCTGGACGTGCTGCGCGAGCAGTTGGCCAAGGGCAAAAAGCGGATCGGGATTTTTTACGGCGCAGGCCACTTAGGGGACATGAGCCGCCGCCTCGTCAGCGACTTCGGCATGAAGTTCACCGGCGAAAAATGGGTTGAGGCGTGGGATCTGCGCTCCAAGCCGAAGCGGCGATCGCGCAAATAGTCTTTGACAGGTGGGGCGGGGGATGTTGCGATGCGCCGGCATCATTCGAATCATGTTTAAAAAAACTCATTGTCTTGTTTTGTTGGCGGCTGCGTTTTTCTGGAGCCCGGTTGCGGGTCTGGATTTTGCGCAGGCTGAGGAGAAAAACCGCGTCTTCGAGATTCGCACCTACTATGCCAACGAGGGCAAACTCGACGCGCTGCTGGCCCGGTTTCGCGACCACACGGTGGCTTTGTTTAAGAAGCACGGCATGACTAACGTCGGCTACTGGGTGCCTGCAGATAACAAGGAGAACAAGCTTGTTTACATGTTGGCCTTCCCCAGCCGCGAGGCGAGGAACAAGGCGTTCAAGGCGTTCGGCGCCGATCCCGACTGGCAAAAGGCGTACAAGGAATCCACCAAGGACGGCCGATTGGTGAAGAAAATTGTGAACGACTTTCTCACCGGCACCGATTTTTCAAAAATCAAGTAGGCTTGGCCACTGTTTTTGAAGAAAACGCGGATGACACCAGTCTGGGTTTTGGGTCTGGAGTGGGACTGTTTCCCGCTTGGCCAAGCGCTTGGCTTGCACTCGACTTTGGGGGTGCGTAGCCTCTCTGTTTTCAAGGGATTACCATGAACAACAAAACGACTTCTGACGGCGAGACGTCCCGCAGGGATTTTCTCAAGACCTCCTCGACCGCAGCCGTGGCCAGTGCCGCCACGCTGAGCCTGATTTCACGTGGCACCGCTTACGGCCAGAACAGCGACACCATCCGCGTGGGGCTGGTCGGTTGCGGTGGGCGCGGCACCGGGGCAGCCAATCAGGCCCTCTCGGCTGATGACAACGTCAAGTTGACCGCAGTGGCTGACGTGTTCCCGGATGCGGTCGATCGCGCCGTGAACGGCCTCAAGAAACGGCATGAGAAAAAAGTGGACGTGCCGCATCAGTTCGTCGGGCTGGATGCGTACCAAAAGCTGATCGACAGCGGGGTGGATTTGGTGGTGCTCGCGACGCCGCCAGGGTTTCGTCCGGTGCACTTCCGCGCCGTGGTCGAGGCGGGCAAGCATTGTTTCATCGAGAAACCGATGGCCACCGACGCGCCGGGCGTGCGCTCCATCATGGAGTCGGTGAAGATATCGAAGCAGAAAAACCTGGCCATCGTCGCCGGTTTTTGCTGGCGCTACGACTACGAGCGCCGCGCCTTTTACGAGCGTATTCTCGGTGGAGAGATAGGCGATATCCAGTCAGTTTATGCCACTTACTTGACCGGACCGGTCAAGCCGATGCGCCCGGATTCCGAACGCAAGCCTGAGTGGAGCGACATCGAGTGGCAGGTGCGCAATTGGTACAACTTCGCATGGCTCGGCGGCGACGGACTGGTCGAGCAGGCGGTGCATAGCGTGGACAAAATCGCGTGGGTAATGAGGGACAAGCCCCCTGTCAGTTGCACGGCCGTTGGTGGTAGAGGCATCCCCAACAACAGCGGCAATATTTTTGATCATATCGAGGTGAACTACTCGTACCCGGAGGGCGTCCGCGCCTTTATGGCCCAGCGCCAGCAGCGCCGGTGCCACAATGAAAACAGCGATTACCTGCTTGGCACAAAGGGTCGCGGAGAAATCGCGCGCAGCATCTTCACCGAGAACGCAAAGGGCCGCTGGAGCTACGACGGCAAGCGCGAGAACATGTACCAGGTCGAGCACAACGAGTTGTTCGAGTCGATCCGCGCCGGCAAGCCGATCAACAACGGTGACCGCATGGCGCTCAGCACGATGATGGCGATCATGGGCCGAACTGCCGCCTACACCGGCAAGGAGATCACCTACGAGCAGATACTCAGCGCGAAGGAGGATCGCTACCCGAAAGACATGAACTGGAAGACAGGCAAGCACACGCCGCCGCCCTTGGCCAAGCCGGGCCTCACGCCTTTTGTTTAAAGCGATGAGCGATCCGACCATCAATCGCCGCGACTTCGGGAAAGCCGGCGGCTTGGCCTTGGCCGCGACTGCGCTGCCGGCGCTTGGTGAGGCGGTTGACGACAAGCCGCGCCTCAAGTCGCGCATTCTCAAGTCGATCAAGTTCGGCATGTTCAATCAGAAAATCTCCATCGCCGAAAAGTTCAAGTTGCTCAAGGAGATTGGCTACGACGGGGTGGAACTCAACAGCCCGGGCGGCGTGGACAAAAAGGAAGCCCTGGCCGCCAGCCGCGAAACCGGCCTCCCGATTCACGGCGTTGTCGATTCGATCCACTGGGGCACCCGGCTCTCCTCGCCGGATGCCAAGACGCGCCGCGATGGGCTCAACGGCCTCAGGACAGCCATCCGAGACGCCCACTTGGTCGACGGTTCGGCGGTGTTGCTGGTGCCGGGCACCGTTCGCAGTGAAGAAAACGAGAATCACCAGCAGGTTTGGGATCGCTCGATCGAGCAGATTCATCTCGCGCTGCCGTTGGCCGCAAAACTGGGCATCCATGTTTTGATCGAGAATGTCTGGAACGGTTTCCTATACGACCCGAAAGGCGACAACAACCAAACCGCTGACCTGTTGGCCAAGTACCTCGACGAGGTCGACAGCCCGTGGGTGGGGAGCTACTTCGACATCGGCAACCACCAGCGCTTCGGCAAGCCGGCCGAGTGGATTCGCACGCTTGGCAAACGGATCGTCAAGCTCGACGTGAAGGATTGGGGCAAGTCGAACGGCTTCTGCAAGATCGGCGACGGTGACGTCGACTGGCCTGACGTGCGCCGTGCGCTTGCGGAGATCGGATTCACCGGCTGGTCCACGGCGGAGGTCGGTGGAGGCAACCGCGACCGGATGAAAGACGTCCACGACCGAATGGACAAATACCTGCTCGGCAAGGTGTAGATTCACACTCTTCGACGTGAACTACAAACCGAAGGGGATGTCGGTGGACGAGTTGGAGGTGGGGTTGCGCTGGCTGTTCGCGCAGACGTACAACGAGGAACAGTTCAACAAGCGCAAGCGCAACTACATGGAGATTGTCAAGGCGTGGCTGTGGCGCGCGCTTGACCTCACGGGCTGACGGCCAGTCGCTCGACCTCCTCTGCGCCGCCGATCATCACGCCGTTTTCCTTGTAACGCTTGAGCAAAAAATGCGTGGCGGTGGAGGTGACGCCCTGAATGGTGGCCAGTTTCTCCGCCACGAACGAGGCGACCTCGTGCAGGCTGTTGCCGTCGATGATGACCAGCACGTCGTAACCGCCGGACATGAGATAGCAGGATTTAACCTCGTTGTACTTGGAGATGCGCTCGGCCAGGCGGTCGAACCCCCCGCCGCGCTCCGGCGTCAGCTTGACCTCGATAACCGCCTGCATGCCGTCCCCGCCTTTGGCCTCGTCGCTGAGGATCGCCTGATAGCCGAGAATATCCCCGTTGGCTTGGGCTTGGCGGATTTTTTCACGAATCTCGTCCTCGGACAGTTCCAGCATGCCGGCCAAATCCCCGGTGGACAGGGCGGCGTTCTCCCGAAGCAACTTGAGTAGCGCATCCATGGCCGGGAGCATAACGGCTTGGCCAAGCGGATGACACGATTTTTCGACTGACCAAGCGTGTGATCTCAAAGGAGCTTTAATGCCGCCCCGAAGTAGTTGAGATAAAACCGGATGACGATGATGGCCACCGTGATGGCGACCAGCCCGTAAACCAGCCCCGTTGCTATCCCGGCCGCGCTCTTGAGGCGGCGCGTGCCCTCGTCGTGGTAGAGCTTGGCCAGGCGCTGCAGCGAGTCGTCGAGCTGGCCGGAGAGCTCGCCGGTGGTGTAGAGGTCGCGGAAGGTTCTGGGGAACTCCTCCCGCCGTTGGAGAGCCTCCGAGGGCAGCGAGCCGCTATCCAGCTCCGGCAGCCAAGCGCGGACACTCGTCGCCAGCCAGGGCGAGCCCGACGCGCTGGCGGCACTCTCCCACGCCTCGCGGACGTTGACCCCGGCGTTGAGCAGCGCGTATAGCGCGAACGACAGCCGTGAGAGTTTAAGCTCCTTTACAGCACGACCAAACATCGGCGTGCAATGCCAAATGCGCTCGATCCCGTGCCGGATCGCAAACCCGCGATTGGCTTGGCCAAGGTAGAGCACAAAAAACACAGCGGTATACAGCGCACCCAGCGTGAGCAGCGATGGGAAAAATGCGCCGAGCAGACTGGCGCTCCCGCCGCCAAGCAGGCTGCTCCCGTACAAGATGATTCCGGGCATCAGGATGATGAAGTGGATGATGAACAACGGGTAGGCCAGTTTCATCAGCACGTCGCGGATGAGCGTCGAACGTTGGTGGTAATGGTCGGAGAGGATGCGTAAGGTGTCGTCGAGCCGTCCGCCGGCCTCGCCGGCCTCGATCATCATCCGGTCAAAAGCGGGCAGCCATTTTTCGCGGCCGATGAGCGTCTCGGAGAATGTCTCACCGGCGTTGAGTCGGTCGATGGATTCACGAATGTGCAGGCCATCACGCTGGCTCGGGGGGGCGATTTGTTCCAGCGACTGTGTCAAGCCAACACCCGCCTGCAGCAACACACTGAGTTGATGATAAAACTCGGAGCGCCGTCGGAAGCTGTTGGGGGTCTCGATCAGGGAGGCCATATCCTCCCGGGCAGCAGAGCGTGATTAGGCGTGGCTGTCGAGCATACCCTGCAAGTCAGCCTTGCTGCGGGCGCCGACGGCCTGCTCCACGACTTGGCCACCCTTGAAGATGAGCAGGGTGGGGATGGACTGCACGTTGTACTGCACAGCCAACTGTTGATGCTCGTCGATGTTGACCTTGCCGATCGTCGCCTTGCCGTCGTTCTCGTCGGCGAGTTGATCAATCATCGGTCCGATCATTTTGCACGGGCCGCACCATTCGGCCCAGAAATCAACCAGCACGGGAGAGGCGGACTGAATCACTTCAGTGTCGAAGTTGTCCGCAGTTAATGTAACGACTTTATCGGAGGCCATAACAGAAGAATGATGAGTATTCTAAAGATTAGACTTGGCCGAGCACAAAATATAAATAAGCAGCCAAGCCAATTGATCCCGCCGCGACGAGTAGAGACGCGGCGATGTCGAATGTGTTATCGCTTGGGGTCGTCTTTTTGACCCGGGCCTTTTTCCGCATGGGCGTCGCAACGGCTTCTTCCACGGTAGCTGCCGCGGGCACTTCCTCCTTCTGCGCCACGGGAGTCTTCCTGCTTAAAGCGGACGCGGACTTTGGAATCCCCACGCCTGGTGCCGCCGTCTTGGGCGGAACCGGAATCTTGATCGTGGAGGCAGCCTTGGCGGCAGCGGCAGGCGGCACGGAGATCTTAATCGTCGGCGACGCAGCCGGCTTGGGCGGCAGGCTGATGCGCACCGTTTGTTTCTTGGACTCTTGCGAGCCTCCAGCGGCGGGAGGTTGAGTTGTTTCTTCAGACATAGTTCAGAAATTCAAAAGGCCACAGATGCTATGGAAGTTCCACCATCGTGTCAAACGCTTAATAGTGCCCAGACGCTTGGCCAAAGGTGTCTCCGATCCCGGTCAGGCTGTAAGCCGAATTCTGTCTGCGCGAACCGGACAAGCCGGACGCGGAGAGGGCCATTTATCTTATGCGACCCAACCCGGAGCCTCGATGGGACGGGCAATCCCGGGCTCCCTATTTGGTCTTGCTCCCAATGGGGTTTACCGTGCCCCCGCGATTACTCTTGGGGCGGTGGGCTCTTACCCCACCTTTTCACCCTTACCCGGCGAACCGGGCGGTTTGTTTTCTGTTGCACTGGCCGTCGGCGACGCCTTGAAGCGCCGTCTCCCGCGTGTATCCCGCCCTCAAGGAGCCGGTTACGCGGCATCGTGCCCTACGGAGTTCGGACTTTCCTCCCCCGGCAAGCCGGAGGCGACCCTCCGCCCTCCCGGGATCGAAGAACGCCGCCAAGCTACCGCCCCGCTCTCCCACAAACAAGCCGCTTGGCTAAGCGTAGTTGACTTTGGCCAAGCGTGCTGTAAAATCGACGCGGCCAACGGGCCACTTACCAATAAAAAAATATGGCAATTGAAGTAGGAACGAAGGCACCGGATTTCACCTTGAAATCGAAAAGCACCGGCGATGTCACTGACGTCACTCTCAGCAGCAACTTTGGCAGCAAAAATACAGTATTGCTGTTTGTCCCGTTGGCGTTCACCGGCGTTTGCACCGGCGAGCTGTGCGACATCACCGCGGGGCTGGGCGCGTACACCGACCTGAACGCGGACGTCATCGGCATCAGTGTGGACAGCCCTTTTGCACAGGAGGCCTGGGCGCAGAAGGAGCGCATCGGCATCACGTTGGCGAGCGACTTGAACAAGTCGGTCTCCGCCGATTACGGCGTATTGCTCGACGACTTGATGGGCTTCGGCTCGGTTGCGGCGCGTGCGGCGTTCGTCATCGACAAGGACGGCTTGGTGCAATACAGCGAGCAGACCCCGACCCCGAAGGATCTCCCGAACTTCGACGCGATCAAGGAGACCTTGGCTAAGCTGCAATAAGCGGCAACCCCCTTTGAAGAGCGGCAGTCAGCAAAACTGGCTGCCGTTTTTGTTTGCTCATTTGAGCTTGGCTGGGGTGGAATTGCGCGAGCGATGGCAACTGCTTTCAAAACGATGCTTCACGGATTCCTGATCGGTGTGGCGAATATCATCCCCGGTGTGAGCGGCGGGAGCTTGGCGCTTGCGCTTGGCATCTACGAGCGCCTCATCGCCGCCATTGGCAACGTCGGCATGGGCACACTCGCCGCTGTGCTGGGGGTCGCGGGTTTTCGGGATGGCGCGAGGGAGCGGTTTCGCGTGGAGTGGCGGCGGATCGACGGCGCGTTTCTGTGTTGGATTGCCGCCGGCGGCGGGGTGGCAGTGGTCGTGTTTTCGCGCGTGATTGTGTGGCTGCTTGAGCAGTGGCACGACCCGACTTATGGGTTTTTTAGCGGGCTCATTCTGGTGTCGATCTGGATGCCTTTAAAAATGATACGTCGCTTCGGTGCCGTGGAGGGATTGAGCGCCGTGGCCGGATTGGGGTTGGTGCTGGCGTTGACTTTCTCGGCGGATTCGACGCAGCAACTCACCGATGCCAAGCGAAAGATCGAAATGAAAAGAGCCCAAACCGAGCAGGCTGCCACGCCGGAAACCGGCCAAGCGCGATCGGCGGTTGGCCAAGCGGATACGAAGCGGATTGTGTTTTATTTTTTGTGCGGCGCGGTGGCGATCTCGGCGATGGTGCTGCCGGGTGTGAGCGGGTCGTTCATCATGATTTTGATGGGCGCATATTTTGAGGTGCTTCAGGCGGTGAACGATCGGGACGTGCTCGTGGTGCTGGTGTTCATGGCGGGATGCGCCGCCGGGTTGCTGCTCTTCACGCGACTGCTTAAGTGGGTGTTGTCGCGTTGGCACGATCCGACGGTGGCTTGGTTGGCCGGCTTGATGGCAGGGTCGCTCGCGGCCCTTTGGCCGTTCCGGAAATTCGAGACGCTCGGTGATGTCAACGTCGGCTTCGTGCGAGTGGACCTCGGCTGGATCGTCCCGCCCACTGACGCCAACACGATGTGGACCCTAATCGCTTTTCTAGTCGGTTTCAGCCTTGTCATGGCGTTCATCAAGTACGATCAAGCTAAGTCACAAAAAAAGGGCGACTGAAAGCCGCCCTTAAATTATTTTGTCCGGCTTGGCTTAGCGGAAGTTGATTTCGCTTTCGCTCATTTCATTTTCGCACGGCTGGTTGGTCGGCGCGCCGGCTTCGCGGTCGGTGCTGCCCACCAAGTTGTTTGCCAGCAGATAGGCTTCGACCTCTTCGCCGCTGACGTCGGCCAGCATGTTGCCGTTGACCTGAACGCACGGTTGCAGCATTTGTCCGGTTTTCTGGATCATCTCCTGCCGTTGGGCGGGGTCGTTGATGATGTCGCGATCCTCGAACGGCAACTCATATTTCTGCATCACTGCGCGGACGCCGTTGCTCCAGCCACAGGATGGCTTCATGTAGGCAATTATGTTCGGTTTCTCCATTATGATTTCCTCAAATGCGAAAACAGATTGCCATAAATGAATTCAGGGGCAACCTTTTTCAGCGCCATGCCACGCCGAATTCTCATTGTTCCGGACAAATTCAAGGGGTCGCTCACGGCGCTGGAAGCAGCCGGGGCGATTGCCCGTGGATGGGCGGCGGCGTGCCCGGGCGACTCGTTGGTGCTGATGCCAATGAGTGACGGAGGGGACGGTTTTGGGCCGGTGATGGCGGAAGCACTTGGCTTGGAGGAGCAGATTGTCAAGGGTATCGATGCGACGGGCAAAGCACGGCCGACATCCTGGTGGCTCGATTCCGGGGCCGGCCAAGCGGTGGTGGAGACGGCGCAATCGAACGGCTTGGCTCTGTTGCCGAAAGGCCAGTTTCATCCGTTCGACTTGGACACACGGGGAGTGGGTGGGCTGCTGCTTGCTGCCGGCCAAGCGGGGGCGGCGCATTGCCTCACGGGGATCGGTGGCAGCGCGACGAATGACGGCGGTTTCGGAATGGCGAGGGTACTCGGCTGGGTATTCCGCGACGAGTCGGGCAAATCGATTGAGCAGTGGCCCGGGCTCGACGGCTTGACTGAGATTGAGTCGCCGGCGAGCCGTGCTTGGCCAAGTGTGACGTTGGCTAGTGATGTTCAAAATCCCCTGCTCGGTGTCGATGGGGCCACGCGTGTTTACGGGCCGCAGAAGGGCATGCGCCCGGAGGATTTCGCTAAGGCGGACGCTTGCTTCGGACGCTTGGCCAAGGTCGCCGCCGAGACGCTTGGCAGTGATTTCTCGGTCACGCCCGGAGCTGGGGCGGCGGGTGGGCTGGGTTTCGGATTGATGACGTTTGCCGGGGCGATTATCGAGTCCGGCTTCGAGGTGTTCGCCGAGGCGACCGATTTGGTAACGAAAATTGGCGAGGCAGATTTCGTGGTGACGGCGGAGGGGGCCATCGACGAACAGACGCTGATGGGGAAGGGGACAGGCCAGGTCGCTGCACTTTGCCGGCGTCTCGGCAAACCGTGCATCGGCTTGGCCGGTCAGTTGGAGCTTGGCAAAGTGGAGGTCGATCCGGGGAAGCGGCTGTTTTGGCGCTTGGCCGCGATCGTGCCGGACTTGGCGACCGAGCAGGAGGCGATGGCCAACGCAGCGTATCATCTCGAACGATTAGCCAAGCGCGAGGGGAATCTGATCGCGGGCACCGATTTCACGGGTTAAAACGGAGCGTGAAGGATTGATAAACAACCTTGTTCATTAGTAAAGCTAATGAGGTTCATTAGGTATTTAAATATTGCCCAAGCTTTTTGACTGTGAGATGCTGCCCGGCCCTTTACAGAGGTCGAACCAAGTGCTGATCGCTTGGGTGGCCAATACGCTTGAAAAAGGTGGCGGTTTTTAGGCCGTTTCGATGTTTTTTAGTTTTTTTTAAGATTTGAATAGAATGAGCGATCGAGTCAAACCAATTGGGTTTCCTCCAAAACAGGGCCTTTACGATCCCGCCAATGAGAAGGATAGCTGCGGCGTGGGGTTTGTGGCCAATGTGAAGGGCGTGCCGAGTCACCAAAATGTACTCGATGCCCTCGAGATGCTGGGCAATATGGAGCATCGCGGCGGCTGCGGGTGCGAGCCCAATACCGGCGATGGCGCGGGTATTCTTGTTGGTTTGCCTGAGACTTTTCTGCGCAACGCGGCCAAGGAGGATTTGGGTGTGGAGTTGCCGGCAAAAGGGCGATTCGGGGCCGGGCTGGTGTTTCTGCCGAAAATCGAGAGCGAACGCCAAAAGTGCATCGCCGCTGTGGAAGCGATTATCGCCGAACAGGGGCAAAAGTGCATCGGCTGGCGCGAGGTGCCATCGGAGACGGAGGCGGCCAATGTCGGTCCGGCGGCGCGCGCGGCGGAGCCGTGCATTATGCAGCTGTTCATCGGCGCGGCGGACGGGCTTGAGGGGGACGATTTTGAGCGCCAGCTTTATGTCATCCGCAAACGCGCCAGCCATCAACTGCGGTTCGATGAGGGCCTCGCCGAGCGGTTGCTGTTTTACATTTGTAGCCTGTCGAGCAAGGTGATGATTTACAAGGGCATGCTCAACACCGAGCAGGTGATGAAATATTTTACCGACCTCGCCCGGCCCGATTTTCAAACGCACCTCGCGATGGTGCACTCGCGGTTTTCCACGAACACCTTTCCGAGTTGGGACCGCGCGCAGCCGTTCCGGTTTATGAGCCACAACGGTGAGATCAACACACTGCGCGGCAACATCAACGCCATGCGTGCGCGCGAAGGCACGTTGCAAAGCGAGCTGTTCAGCGACGACCTCCAAAAGCTTTATCCCATCATGGAGCCGGAATGTTCCGACTCCGGCAACTTCGACAACGCGCTGGAGTTTCTGCTGATGAGCGGTCGGTCGTTGCAGGAATCCGTGCTGCTGATGGTTCCCGAGGCGTGGCAAAAGCACCGCCAAATGCCCCAAGCCAAACGCGATTTTTACGAGTACAATTCCTGTTTGATGGAGCCGTGGGACGGCCCCGCGTCCATCGCGTTCACCGACGGAAAATACATCGGCGCCGTGCTCGATCGCAACGGCCTGCGCCCGAGTCGCTATTATCTCACGCACGATGACCGCGTGATTATGGCCAGCGAAGTGGGCGTGATCCCCATCGATCCGGCCAACGTAAAGGCCAAAGGCCGACTGCAGCCGGGCCGGATGTTCCTCGTTGATTTCGAGAAAGGCACGATGGTTCCCGACGAGGAAATCAAAGCTGATTTTTCCACGCGCCGCCCGTACGGCGAATGGCTGCGCAACCAACGCATCGAGCTGGACGACCTCTCCGCCGACGGCGACGCGCACGGCTTGGCCGCGGATACCCTCCGCCAGCGGATGCAAGCCTTCGGCTTCACCACCGAGACGATGCAGTTTATGCTGCTGCCGCTCATCCATGAACTGCGCGATCCCGTCGGCTCGATGGGCAACGACGCCTCGCTCGCCTGTCTCAGCGATCAACCGCGGATGATTTACGATTACTTCCGCCAACTCTTCGCGCAAGTGACCAACCCCGCCATCGATTCCATTCGCGAGGAAGTCATTATGTCGCTCGAGTGCTACATCGGTCCCGAAAAAAATCTGGTCGACACCACCGAGGCCCAATGCCAACGCCTGCGCCTGCCGCATCCCATTCTTACCAACGAAGAATTGCACGCGCTCAAGGGAATGGATTATCGCGGTTGGCGCTCCAAGGAAATCGACATCACATTTCCCAAAACCGAAGGCCCCGCCGGCGTCGCCAAAGCACTCGAGCGCATTTGCGCCGAAGCCGAAGCCGCCATCGCCGATGGCTTCAGCCTCGCCATTCTTTCCGACCGCGCCATCTCCGCTGACCGCATTCCGCTCAGCACGCTGATGGCCACCGGCGCGGTGCATCATCACTTGGTCAAAAACGCGTTACGCACGCAGATCGGGCTTGTGCTCGAAACCGGCGAAGCGCGCGAGGTACATCATCATTGTTGCTCGTCGGCTACGGCGCGGATGCGATCAATCCGTATCTCGCCTTCGAGTCGCTGTGGCAAGCGCGCCACGAAGGGCTGACCAATGCCGAAAAATTTGCCGACGACGAATCCATCGTCGCTGCCTACCGCAAAGGCGTGGCTAAGGGGATGCTTAAAGTGATGGCCAAAATGGGCATCTCAACGTTGCACTCTTATAAAGGTGCGCAGATTTTCGAGGCCATCGGTTTGCGGGACGACGTCATCGACCGCTGCTTCATCGGTACAGCCAGCCGTGTGCAAGGCGTGAACCTCGACGAGCTTGCCGAGGAAATGCTGCGCCGCCACGCGCTTGGTTTCCCCGAGCGAGCCGAGGATGAGACGGAGAGCTTGCCGAACCCCGGCGAATTCCACTGGCGCGCCGAGGGCGAAAAGCATATGTGGAATCCGGAATCCATCGCTGCACTGCAAACTGCCGCGCGCACGAATAATTACGATTCGTACCAGCAATTTTCCAATCACATCAACGGCGACACCAAAGCGCGCTGCGCGCTGCGCGGGTTGATGGAATTCAAAGAAGGCGTCAACGGCGGCCCAATCCCCATTGACGACGTCCAACCTGCCAGCGAAATCGTGAAGCGTTTTTGTACCGGTGCGATGAGTTTCGGCTCCATCTCCGCCGAGGCCCACGAGGGCTTGGCCATCGCGATGAATCGCCTCGGCGGCAAGAGCAACACTGGCGAAGGTGGCGAAGATTCCGAGCGCTTCAATCCGCTGCCCAACGGCGACTCCAAACGCTCGGCGATTAAGCAGATTGCCTCTGGCCGTTTTGGCGTCACCATTTGGTATCTCACCAACGCCGACGAGTTGCAGATCAAAATTTCCCAAGGCGCAAAGCCCGGCGAAGGCGGCGAACTGCCCGGGCGCAAAGTCGATGACAACATCGCGCGCATCCGCCACAGCACGCCTGGCGTGGGGCTCATCAGCCCGCCGCCCCATCACGATATTTATTCCATCGAAGATTTGGCGCAGCTCATTCACGATCTAAAAAACGCCAATCGCGCCGCGCGTGTCAGTGTGAAGCTCGTATCCGAAGTGGGCGTGGGCACGGTCGCCTCCGGCGTGGCCAAGGCTCACGCGGATCACATTTTGATTTCCGGCGAAACCGGGGGTACTGGTGCATCCCCGCTGACGAGTATTAAACACGCCGGCTTGCCGTGGGAATTGGGCATTGCCGAGACGCATCAAACGCTGGTTCTCAACGACCTCCGTAGCCGCGTGGTGCTCCAAACCGACGGCGGGCTCAAGACCGGTCGCGACGTGGTCATTGCCGCGTTGCTCGGTGCCGAAGAGATGGGTTTCTCCACCGCACCGCTCATCACGATGGGCTGTATTATGATGCGCAAGTGTCACCTCAACACCTGCCCCGTCGGCATCGCCACGCAGGATCCGGAGTTGCGCAAAAAATTTACCGGTGATCCGGAGCACGTCGTCAATTATTTGTTTATGGTCGCTGAGGAAGCGCGCCAAATTATGGCCATGCTTGGCTTCCGCTCGATTGACGAAATGGTTGGACGCGTGGACGTACTCGAAATGCAAAAAGCTATCGACCATTGGAAAGCTGACGGCATGGATCTCAGTTCCATTCTAACGCCTATAGAAAAGCCGCATGCGGACGTCGGCACTTACTGCACGCAAACGCAAGATCACGGCTTGGAATTTGCGTTGGACAACGAGTTGCTCCGCTTGGCCAAGGGAGCGCTTGAGTCCGGGGAGCCGGTTGAGATCGATTTACCGATCATCAACACCAACCGCACGGTCGGCACGATTCTAAGCAACGAAATCGCCAAGGCGCATGGCGCGGAATTGCTGCCCGACGATACGGTGAAAATTAAATTCACCGGTTCCGCTGGCCAAAGTCTCGGTGCGTTTCTTGCCAAAGGCGTAAGCATCGAGCTCGAAGGCGACGCCAACGATTACGTCGGCAAAGGACTTTCCGGCGGTCAGCTCACCATTTATCCGCCCAAGGTTTCCACTTTCGCGCCGGAGGGAAATATTCTCGTTGGAAACGTCTGTCTTTACGGCGCGACCGGCGGCAAGGCTTTTTTTCGCGGGCGGGCGGCTGAACGATTTTGTGTGCGCAACAGCGGCGCGGCGGCGGTCATCGAAGGCGTGGGCGATCACGGTTGCGAATACATGACCGGCGGATGCGCCGTCATCCTAGGCCCCACCGGCCGAAACTTCGCCGCCGGTATGTCCGGCGGCGTGGCTTACATTTGGGATCCGGACAACGCCTTCGCGCCCAATTGCAATATGGAAATGGTGGAACTCGAATCGGTGGAGGACGCCGAGGACATCGCCGAGCTGCAAAGCCTCATCGAGGAACACGCTGAACGCACCGATTCCACTGTTGCCGTTGAGTTGCTTGAAAACTGGAGCACGGCGCTTGGTCAATTTGTGAAAGTGATGCCGACGGATTACAAACGAGTGCTGGCGGAGCGCAAAAAGCGTGAACAGGAATTGTCGCTTAATTAATCGAATATTTTAATGGGTAAACCAACAGGATTTATGGAGTTCGAGCGCGAGGCGGTCCCGTATCGCGAACCGCTAGAGCGCGTGAACGACTATGACGAGATCAATACGAATCCCGCCGAGGAGCATCTGCAAACTCAGGGCGCGCGCTGTATGGATTGCGGCGTGCCCTTTTGCCAATCCGGCACCGGCTGCCCGGTCGACAACTTGATTCCTGAGTGGAACCATCTCGTCTACCAAAACCGCTGGCGTGAGGCGATTGATAGACTGCACAAGACTAACAATTTTCCAGAGTTCACCGGACGCGTATGCCCGGCGCCATGCGAAGGCGCGTGCGTGCTTGGAATCACTAATCCGCCGGTAACGATTAAGAATATAGAGAACACGATCATTGATCGTGCATTCGAGGAAGGCTGGGTGAGTGCTGAACCGCCCGCGGAACGCACAGGCAAAAAGATCGCCATTGTTGGCTCCGGCCCAGCCGGATTGGCCGCGGCGGATCAACTCAACAAAGTTGGGCACACGGTCACCGTGTACGAGCGCGCCGATCGTATCGGCGGATTGCTGATGTACGGCATCCCGAACATGAAACTCGACAAGGGCGTCGTGGATCGTCGTGTCAATTTGATGCGCGAGGCCGGCGTGCAATTTGTTACCTGCGCGCACGTCGGCAAAAAGGAGGACTTCGCCTCCGGCCACATGACGCAAATCATGGAGGAACGCGGCTGCGAAATGCGGTTCATCGACCCCAACGATTTGCTGAAGGAAAACGATGCGCTGCTGATGGCCACCGGCGCGACCAAACCCTTCGATCCCACCGACCGCAATCCAGGGCGCGATCTCGACGGCATTCAATTTGCGATGAATTTTCTTACGCGCAACACGAAGAGCTTGCTCGATTCCAATCTCGAGGATGAAACGTACACGTCGGCCAAGGACAAGAACGTGATCGTTATCGGCGGCGGCGATACCGGCGCGGATTGCATCGGCACTTCGCTGCGGCACGGCTGCAAGAGCGTAGTGAATTTTGAATTGCTCGACCAACCCCCCGCCGAGCGTGCCGCGAATAATCCATGGCCACAGTGGCCGCGCGTTTATCGCCTCGATTACTCGCACGCCGAAAACAAGGCAAAGCACGGCAATGACCCCCGCGCATATCACGTTCTCGCCAAGGAATTCCTCGGCGACGGCAGCGGCCGCATCACTGCTGTGAAAACCGTCGAGGTCGATTGGTCAAAACCTGTCGAAGGCGGCGCGCCCTTTAGCGAAGTGGAAGGCTCTGAAAAAGAATGGCCGGCCGACCTCGTTTTGCTCGCCACCGGTTTCGTTGGACCTGAACTTGAAGTCGGGGAAATGCTTGGGCTCGAGATCCAGAACCCGCGTGGCAATTGGCAAACCTTTATCGGTGTGCATGGAGAATTCACGACGAACCTCGAGGGCGTTTTTGTCGCTGGCGATTGTCGGCGCGGCCAATCCCTTGTCGTATGGGCCATCAACGAAGGCCGCGGTGCCGCCCGCGCCATCGACCAATATCTTACCGGTACCAGCCTGCTTCCCGCTCCGGGTGTTACGCAAGGTAGCGCACTCGCTGTTGGTTAGTTAAGTTACCCAAGGTCAAGCGCTCGGCCAGGTGGGGTATCAATCACTTAAGAGGTTTAGGAGCGGTTCCGGCCAGAGGCCAAGCGCCAAGACAGCGATTGCCAGCAGGCATAGTGTCACTCCCGCCGCCCACCCAATTTTTATCGGTGCAATCGATGCGGCTTTCCCGTCATCGCTGGGGGCGACGAGGAAGGCTTTCAGCACACGCAGATAATAGTAAAGCGACACCACGCTCATGATGAGGGCGAAGGCGACGAGCCAGTAAAATCCGTCATTCCAACTCGCGGCTCCCGGTTCCGCCTCGATCGCAGCGTAGAAGAGATAAAATTTACCAAGAAAACCGGCCAGCGGCGGGATGCCGGCCAGCGACAGCACGAACACCAGGAACGCTACCGCCAAGCCGGGCGTCTTTGTCCAGCAGCCGTTGAAGTCGCTGATTTCCGCGTCGCGTCCCAGCGTATCGGTCAGCACAGCGACCACTCCGAAAGCACCGAGGCTGGCCAGCGAATAAACCAGAACGTAAAAAATGACTGAGGTGTTTCCCTCCGCGCTGAATGCCACCACGCCCACCAGCAGATAGCCGGCGTTGGCGATGGCGCTGTAGGCTAGGAGCCGCTTGAGGTTGGTTTGGCGAAGTGCGCCAAGGTTGCCCACCACCATGCTGAGTACAGCGAGCGCGGCGAGTGCCGGGACAAGGGCGTCCTTGAGTGTCGACGAGACAGGCTTTAGCAAAACGATTAACAATGCCGCTGCGGCGATTTTGGAGCCGCTGCCGATCCAGCCTGCCACCGGTGTCGGCGCGTTTTGGTAAACGTCCGGCGCCCAAAGGTGGAACGGGGCCAGGGCCAGCTTGAATCCTAGCCCGACGAAAATCAGCAGGTAGGCCAGCACCAGCATCGGCTCGTCGGTCAGGCCGGTCATTTGGTTGATGTCGAGTTGCTCAGTGGCACCGTAAAGGTAGCTCAGGCCGAACAGCAGAAAGCCGGATGACACCGCGCCGAACGTTAGGTATTTCAACGCCGCTTCAGCCGAGGCGCGCCTGGCTTGATTTAGCACCGTCATCGCGTAAAGGCTCAGGCTGACCAGCTCCAGCGCGACGAATGCGCCGAGCAAATTGCGGCTCGTTACGACAAAGCCCATGCCTAGCGTGGCCAACAGCAGGAGCGCAAAATACTCGCTCACCTGCGGCGTGATCTGGTCGCGCTTGGCCAAGGGCAACACACCCAGCCCCATGGCGTACAGCAGCGCCTTCAATGTCAGCGTGCTGGTGTTCAGCACCAGTTGGCCGTCGGTAATCGACGCGAGAGCCTTAAACGACGAAGCCTGGGTTAATTGTACAAGAATCACCGCCAGCCCAGCGATCAGTCCAGCGGCAGAAATTTGGCAGGCCACTTGGAAGCGCTCGGCCAAGCGGCTGCCGCGCATGCGCGAGTAATCCACCCCCAATGCAGCGAACAACGCCACCACGACCAGCAGGTCGGGGAGCAGGGCCAAGAGTAGCTGTTGATAATCCATGTCGCCTCGTCAGTTGGGAAAGCGCTCGAGCATCAGTTTCAGGCTGGGCGAAATCTTGTCTGTCAACAGCCAAGGGCACAGGCCGATGAGCAGCGCCGCGCCCAGCAGGATGGCCACGCCGGTTTTCTCCGGCAGCGTCATCGGCGGATACGCCGTCTCCGCTTGGTTGTCGACTGCGGGACTGCGTTCGCGGAAAAATGCCTCGTGAATTTTCACCAGTGTGTAGCCAAACGAGAGCAGTATACCCAACCCCGCGCCGCCAACGATCCAGCCCGAGAGCGACCCCCAAGCGCCGATCAGCACGTACAACTCGGACACAAACCCGCTGAAGCCCGGCAGCCCCATCGACGCCAGGCCTGCCACGATGAACACCCACGCGATGCCCGGCATGCGATCGATCAGCCTGTGCAGTTCATCGAGCATACGCGTCTTGGTGCGCGAATAAATCACCGTGCCCACCAACGCGAAGAGCAGGGCGCCGATCACGCCGTGCGAGAACATCTGTAGCACCGCACCGGTCATGCCGGTGAGGTTTAGTGTGGCGATTCCCAGCAGCACAAAGCCCATGTGGCTGACACTCGAGTAGCCGATGACGTACTTGAAGTCGTCCTGCTTTAGCGCCACCAGTGCGCCATAGACGATGTTGATGACCGCCACCACCGCCACCCACGGTGCCCAGTCTTGAGCGCCCGCTGGCAACAGCCCGACGGCCACGCGCAGGCAGCCGTACGCGCCGAGTTTCATCACCACACCGGCTAGCAGCATGCTCGCCGCCGTTGGCGCAGCGACGTGGCCGGTCGGTGCCCAGGTGTGGAACGGCCACATGCCGGCCATTATGGCGAAGCCGACGAAAATCAGCGGGAAAATCCATTGCTGAGCCGCTGCCGGCACTTGTCCTTCTTGCAACGCCAGCAAGCTGAACGTCTTCAGCGCCTCGCCGCTGGCGTCCTGCGCCAAAAAGAA
>ENA-OREN01001600-OREN01001600.1-marine-metagenome-genome-assembly--contig:-NODE-1600-length-25855-cov-3.181899_pt1 | contig 25855 bp, 20 predicted proteins | sample MGYA00248624_ERZ508555 | MGnify/ENA primary metagenome ERZ508555 (study PRJEB26222, sample SAMN06267773) | marine metagenome | isolation source: Saanich Inlet, British Columbia, Canada | place...
ATGTGGATCCCTGATTTTTCAGTCCTGTTTGAATCGCTTCAAGGCGTCCATGTTGACCTCGATGCCGAGGCCTGGTTTTTGTGGGATGGCCAGTTTTCCATCGACTAGTTGAAGATCGTCCTGGACGAGGTCTTGGCGGAGCAGTGAGTCGGTGAGTTCGGCTGGGAGATACTCGAAGAACGGACAATGAGGCGTGACGGCTGCGAGGTGGGCACTGGCGGAGATGCTGATTCCGGTTTTCCAGCAGTGCGGGATGATTTGTCGTCCGCGCTCGGCGGCCATGTCGCAAACTTTCATCGCCTCGGTGAGCCCGCCGACGCGGCCGACATCCGGTTGGGCAATATCGACTTTTCCAATGTCCAGCAGGTCTCGGAACTCGTGATGCGTGGTCAGCCATTCGCCGGCGGCGATACGGATGCCGCTTTCGTCGTGCAAGCGGGCGTAGCCTTCGAGGTCATCTACCCATAGTGGGGTTTCTAGAAAATACACGCCGAGATCTTTCCAGTCGCGGGTGGTTGCCAGCACGCGTTCAACGTCATCCCAGGCGTATTGCACGTCGACCAACAGCGTGAAGTCCGGGCCGATGGCGGCACGGCAGGCAGCGATGACTTCGGTGACTTTTTCGTCCTTCTCGTTCATGCCGCTGTGGTTGTAGGGGCCGAACAGGGTGATCTCGAGTTTGGCGGCTCGGAAACCGATGTCGCGGGCGCGCAACACCCATTCCACGAGGGAGTCTCGGTATTCCTCATAGCTGTTTCCGTTGGGTTGCAGGGAGGCGTACGGTTGGATGGCGTCGCGTGGTGTGCCGCCGAGGAGTTGCCACGTGGGTTTGCCGGCGGCTTTGCCCTTGATGTCCCAAAGAGCCATGTCGATGGCACCAATGGCGTTGATGAGGGCGCCGCGTCGTCCATTCATGCAACTTCCGACGTAAAGTTTTTGCCACAGCCGCTCGGTGTCGAGTGGATTCTCTCCAATAAGCATTTCCTTGAGGCCAAGACCCATGGAGTGTGTGCTGGGAGCCTCGATGCAGGCTCGGGCGATCCACGGGTTGACGTCGCTCTCGCCGACGCCGGTGATTCCCTCGTCGGTGTGCACGAACACGACGATGTCGTCCTGTGCCGAGGAGGTGGCATCGGTTCGAACGTCGGGGACGAGCAGGACATGGCATTCGATGTCAGTGATCTTCATTTTACCGTCTGGACAGCGGTATCATTCAGCGGGCAGGGATGCAACTGGACATTCACGCTGGGCTGCGTTACCCAAGTTGCTTCACTGAAAATGTTTGCGTCACAGCACAGGGTTGAGTTCATTGGCAGGCTGCTGCTGTTGATTTTTGTTCTGCGGACGCTTGGCCAAGCTGATAGTGTAGCAAAACCGGTCGACCAACACGATGTGCTTCCCATCCTGCATTTGCGCTGTGTGGCGTGTCATGGTCGCCAGGAACAAAAGGCGGACCTGGATTTGCGCACGGTCGAGTCGCTGCTGAAGGGAAGCAAGGATGGGCCGGTTGTAAAACCGGGTGATCCCGATGGCAGCCTGCTGGTCCAGAAAATCACAAAGGGCGAAATGCCGCCCAAGCGCGATCTGGTCAAAGCCAGTGTAAAGCCGGTGCGAGAGGAGGAGCTGGAAACTATTCGCGACTGGATTGCCGCCGGAATGCCTGTGGCTGAATCTGGGCGTCCGCGGGAGTCACTGATATCGGAGCAGGATCGTCAGTTCTGGTCGTTTCAATCTCCCAAGCGACCGGAGGTGCCTGCGCTTGGCCAAGAGGCTGTGGCCAATCCTATTGACGCGTTTGTGTCCGAGCGTTTGGCTAAGTCGGGATTGGAGTTGGCCGGGCAGGCGCGCAAGCGCGAGTTGGCTAGGCGGGTTTACTTTGATCTGATCGGCTTGCCGCCTTTGCCCGAGGAAGTTGATGCGTTTGTTGCAGATAAGCGCCCGGATGCTTATGAGCAGTTGGTTGATCGATTGCTGGCATCACCTGCCTACGGTGAGCGCTGGGCACGATATTGGCTCGACCTTGCCGGTTACGCCGACTCGGAAGGAATACAGCACGCCGATACATTGCGGCCGTGGGCGTATCGTTATCGCGATTATGTCATCCGTGCTTTGAACTCGGACAAGCCGTATGATTTGTTTTTGTTGGAGCAAATTGCCGGCGATGAGTTGGCGAACTATGAGGATGCCGACGGGTTCACAGAGGAACATCTCGACCGGCTGGTGGCGACCGGTTTTTTACGCATGGTCGAGGACGGGACGAATGCCAACATCACCAACTTCGTTCCGGACCGGCAGGACCACATCGATAACGAGATGCGTGTGCTCGGTTCGTCCGTGTTGGGCTTGACGTTACACTGTGCCAAGTGCCACTCGCACAAGTTCGATCCGGTGTCGCAGGCGGACTACTTCAGGCTGCGGGCGATTTTTAAGGGTGCCTTCGACGAGCACGACTGGTTGAACCCCGCCAAGAGGCTGCTGCCTTTAGGCCATCCGGAGGAGTTGAAACGTTGGCGTGAAAACAAGGCGGCGGTGGATGCCGAAGTGGCGGTGATCAAGGTCAATAAGGAACTGGATGAGGAAGCCAAAAAGAAGGCACTTGAAGCGGTTGAAAAAAAACGAAGCGAGCAGCCCATGGTGCGGGCGCTGTGGGATCGAGGCCAGCCGTCGCCCACCTATCTGCTCAACCGTGGTGGTTATTTGGAGCCGCGTGAATTGATCGAGCCCGCTTTGCCAAGGGCGCTGGTTCCCCCCGGAGAAACGTTTCGTGCAAAACCGCCATGGCCGGGAAGTGGCAAGACTGGCCGCAGGTTGGCTTTCGCCAGCTGGTTGACGAAAGGCGATCACCCGTTAACGGCTCGGGTGATGGTGAACCGGCTCTGGAAACATCATTTTGGCCGGGGCTTGGTACGGACGCTTGGTGATTTTGGCAAGGCGGGGGAAAGACCAAGCCACCCGCAGTTGCTCGATTGGCTGGCGACAGAATTCGTCGGGGTCGAATGGAGCATCAAGCGGATGCAGCGACTGATAATGACCTCGCGCACATATCGGCAAACGTCCCGGGTTTCCGTTGAACGGATGGAGTCGGATCCTCAAAACAAACTATGGTCGCGCATGCCTCTTCTCCGATTGCAGGGCGAGGCATTGCGAGACTCAATGCTGGCATTGGCAGGGCGACTGCGTTGGGAGCAGTTCGGTCCGGCCGACCCGGTCGATGTTTCTGGGCAGGGGCTTGTGATGGCAAAGCCTCAAGATGGGACATGGCGGCGCAGTGTGTATTTGCGTCAGCGTCGAACCGAGGTGCCGACGCTGCTGGCGAGTTTCGATCTGCCGGTCATGAGCCCGAACTGTGTTGAACGGCCGGAATCAAACGTGGTCACCCAGGCGTTGCACCTGATGAACAACGAGTTGCTGCGTCGCTTGGCCAACGCGTTTGCAGAGCGGGTGAGCCATGAAAAGCCAGGCGTCCTCAGTGAGAAAATGAGACATGCATTTCGACTGGCGCTCGGCCGCGAGGCAAGCGCAAAGGAGATCGACTTGGCCAAGCGCAAACTTGGACCCCTGGCCAAGCGCGATGGAAACCAGGCGCTACAGGCATTTTGTCACGCGCTGTTTAATGCTGCAGAGTTTGTTTATGTGGACTAGTTTTTTTTGAGTCGTGAACGCACCGAGGACAGTCAAAACGTCGCGCCGCCGCTTTTTTCAGCACATGGGCGGCGGGCTTGGCCAAGCGGCGTTGTTGTCGCTGCTGGGTAGGGATCTGCCCGGGGCCAGGGCCGAGGCGACACAGAGTGTCGCGCCGGAACAGGTATTCGACCTCAAACCGCGTCAGCCTCACTTCCATCCCAAGGCCAAGGCAGTGATCCACCTGTTCATGAACGGTGGGCCGAGCCAGATGGATCTTTTTGACCCCAAGCCGGAGTTGACCCGCAACCATGGTAAATCCTACTTCAGCAAAATCGCCGGTGAAGTGGAGAACCCGCAGTCTGCCGGCGCGTTGTTGCGAAGCCCGTTTGAGTTTGCGCAGCATGGCCAAAGTGGCATGTGGGTGTCCGAGGTAATGCCCCACTTTGCGCAATGTGTGGACGAAGTGGTCATGATTCGATCGATGTTCACCACCAGCATCACACATGAGCCGGCGTTGTTTAGCGTGCACAGCGGCCGGTTGTTTCCCGGGCACCCGTCGTTGGGCGCATGGGTGAGCTACGGGCTCGGGAGCGAGAGCCAAAGCCTGCCGGCCTACGTGGTCCTCGAAGATTCCAAGGGGCCGCCCATCAACCGCAACCAAAACTGGCAGTCCGGTTATCTGCCGCCCGTTTGCCAGGGCACTCGTTTTAGATCGACCGGGGCGCCGGTGCTGGATCTTCATCCCGGCAAGGATGTTCCGGATCAAATGATAGACCTTGAGAGGGACTTGATTGGCGAACTGGATCGAATCCATCTGGGGCATCGGCCTCACCAGCCGAGTCTTGGTGCGAGGATCGCCAACTACGAACTGGCCGCGCGTATGCAGATCGAGGCTTCTGAGGCACTCGATCTGTCCAAGGAAAGCCTCGCCACCAAGGCCATGTACGGCATTGGCGAGGACAAAACCGATTCGTATGGTCGCCGCTGCCTAATCGCTCGCCGATTGGTCGAGAGAGGGGTGAGATTCGTGCAATTGTTCATAGACGGTCAGATTTGGGATAACCACACCAGCCTGAAGTCAGGCCTGCAAGGTGCGTGCGAGCGTACCGACAAACCAACGGCGGCGTTGCTGACCGATCTTCGGCAACGCGGTCTGCTTGATGAGGTGGTCGTGGCGTGGGGAGGAGAGATGGGGCGCCTGCCGATTGCACAGCTGGATGGCAAAAAAAACGAGTCAAACTCAGGTCGGGATCACAACAAAAACGCCTTGGTCACCTGGATGGCTGGCCCCGGGCTCAAGCGTGGCTACACCCACGGCGCCACGGACGAGATTGGCCTGAAAGCAGTGGAAAAAACCGTGAGCGTGCCGGAATGGCATGCGACGTTGCTACATTTACTTGGTCTAGACTGTTCTCGCCTGTCTGTCAGGCAGAACGGGTTGGATGAACGGCTCGTGGGTGTTAACGAACCGGATGTCGTCTCTGATCTTCTGGTCTGATCTTTTTGGCGTTTTGCATGCCAAAAGTGATTCCTGTTTCACTTAAAACTTGAACGGCGGCGATTGAGCCTTAAGATGCCGCGTCCGCTGGCTGGCGGGGTAGCCAAGTGGTAAGGCAGGGCTCTGCAAAAGCTCTATCGCCGGTTCGATTCCGGCCCTCGCCTCCACGCTTGAGCCAGGCCAGTTTGGATCAGGATTCGATGTGGAAAAAGCCACGAAGAAATGCGGAGAAGTGACCGCTTGTGAAATTATTCACTAATTCGCTTGCCCGAGCTTTGTGTCATCAATAAACTACTGCGCTTTGTTGGATGTCTGACGTTTTTCCGAGATGGACCAACAGGTTACCGGGCCAAATAATATTTGGCCTTTTACTCATTGGGGGAGTGGTGACTGCTGGTCTGAACTATTATTTCACGCCCAAGTACACCCGGGTCGGGTATCAACCTACCCAGCCGGTGCCTTTTTCGCATTCCATTCACGTGAAGCAGTTGGGTCTCGACTGCCGTTACTGCCATGATGGAGTTGAAAAATCGTGGTATTCAAACGTGCCGGCGGCTGACACCTGTATGAACTGCCACAGCGCGGTCAGGGCCGATGACCCAAAGCTTGAGCCTGTCCGGGCCAGTTACAAGGATGCGAACAAGCCCGTTGAGTGGGTGCAGATTCACAAGTTGCCGGATTACGTTTATTTCAACCACTCGGTGCATGTTAACCGTGGTGTAAGCTGCGTGGAGTGCCACGGCCGGGTTGACGAAATGGACGAGGTGCGGCACGAGAAACATTTCAGCATGACGTTTTGCCTAGATTGCCATCGAGATCCGAACAAGCGCCTGCGTCCCTTAGATAAAATTACCGACTTGGCGTATGAACGATCGAAAGATCCAACTAATAAAGACAGGAATTTTGTAAAAGAGTGGCACGTTAAAACCTCTGAAAACTGCTCCGCTTGCCATAGATGAACGACAATTTAACTCCAAAAAACGAGCAAAAGAGTGGCCCACGCTACTGGCGCAGCCTTGAGCACAAGGCCGATTCGCCAGAATTTCGCGCGTTTGTAGAGAAGGAGTTTCCGTCCGGGGTGGATTTGATCGACGACCCGGTTTCACGCCGAAACTTCATGAAAATCATGTCCGCCTCGTTTGCGTTGGCGGGCCTTGGGGTGAGCGGTTGCCGTCGGCCGGAGCACAAGATTCTGCCGTTCTCCAAGATGCCGGAGAACTACGTGCATGGTGCGCCGCAGTTATACGCCACGTCGATGCCGACCCGCCAATCGGCAGTGCCTTTGGTGGTGAAGTCCTATGATGGGCGGCCGATCAAGGTCGAAGGCAACGCAGAGCACCCGAATAGCAACGGGGGAACCGACCAGTACGCGCAGGCGTCGATCCTGAGCCTGTACGACCCGGATCGCGGGCTGAATTTCAAGCTGGCCGAGACGGATGACAAAGGCGTCAAGAGCCTGAAAGTCATCGCCAAAGCCAAGGTGCTCGAGCAACTCGACAACTTGGCCAATGGCAAGACGCACGTGCTGATGGAGCAGAGCAGTTCGCCGTCCCGTGCGCGCTTGGTTGCCGGCCTGAAGGCCAAGGGCGTCAATTTCTACGAGTACGAGCCGATCGACTTCTCTGTCCACGCAGAGGCGGTTGACATTGCTTTTGGCCCAGGGGTCAAGCCGTACTACAAACTCGACAAGGCCAAGGCGATCCTGTCGCTCGACTGCGATTTCCTTGGCACAGAGGAATCGGCGTTCCAACATATCCGCGATTTTGCTGATGGTCGCCGCGTGAAGGACGATCACAAGGAGAACCCTGCGGAGTCGATGAACCGTCTCTACTCAGTGGAGGGTTTGCTGACGCTGACCGGTACAAACGCCGATCATCGGTTGCGCATTCCCACCGGCAGCGTGATTCGGGTGGCAGCGTTGGCCCTAGCCGAAGCACTGGATAAGATTGGTTTGGACGGCGCTGAGGACGGGATCATCCAACTCAGGGCATTTGCTGCAGATCTCAACAAAGACTTTTCAAGCAGTCACGCCGTCGAAGGCGAGGCCAAGACCGACACAGTCAAGTGGGTGCGCCAGTGCGTTGCAGACTTGATTCGCTTGGCCAAGCGCGGCGAAAAGACGCTGGTCTTAGCCGGCTACCGTCAGCCCAAGGAAGTGCACTTGGCCGCCATGGCGATGAACGAGCTGCTTGGCAATGTGGGCTCGACGCTTCTGTTGCAGAAAACTAACCCAAGCGGGAACGGTACCATCGCCGACTTGAAGCTGCGTTTCAACGACGGAGACAATCTCGTGGTATTGGGCGGCGACCCCGCCTACAACGCGCCGACTGACATTGAATGGGCCAAGCTGGCGAGCCGAGCCGGCCGGGTGATCCGGCAGGGCTACTATATTGACCAGACCGCCAAAGGCGCTGATGCCTACATTCCGGCGGCGCATTATCTTGAGTCGTGGGGCGATGCCCGGACGAGTGACGGCACGCTGGTGCCGGTACAGCCGTTGATTGCCCCGCTGTTTGGCGGGATGACAGAGCTGGAAGTGCTGGCGCGGATCGGTGGCACCGAGAGCGACCCTTACAAAATTGTTCGCAAGACATTTGATGGCATCGCCGCCTCGGCCGACGCCAAATGGGAGAAGTTCTTGCACGATGGTTACCTAGCCGATAGCGCGAGCGCGGTGGAGAGCCGGGGGTATGACTGGGATGCGGCACAAGTTGCGTGGGAAGACGGTGCCAAGCCGGTGGAAGTGCCGGGTAAGGAAAAGTACGAGGTTACATTTTTCCGAGACCACAGCGTGGATGACGGTCGTTGGGGCAACAACGGTTGGTTGCTGGAGACGCCCAACCCAGTGACGCGGGTCACTTGGGATAACGTTTTATTGGTGAGCCTAAATACAGCGCAAGAGCTTTTAGGTAGCCAAGCTATAGACCTGCTGGACTTCGAAAAGGTTAATGGTGAGAAATACGATAAGAAGCTGGGGGGGTTGCCAGGGCGGTTTGGATTTCACTCGGAGTCGGGTCGTTTCTTCCAAAAGGAATACAACCTGACTATTAACGGCAAGAAAGTGAAGGGGGCGATCTGGTTGCTACCCGGTATGGCTGACAACACCGTGGGTGTCGCGTTGGGTTATGGACGCGGTGTTGGTCGGGTTGGTGGTGCCGCTGGTTTTAATGCCTACGAAGTACGAACCGCTGGAGAGCAGCATTTTGCGGCCGGAGCCAAGCTGGAGTCTGCCGGCTCTAAGTACGAAGTGGCCTGCACTCAGGAGCAGGGAGTCATGGATGGTCGGCCGGTGGTTCGCGAATGCAATGCGGACGACTACTCTACTCACAAGGATTTCGTAAAACATTTTGACTTGGACAGCATCCACCACACATCCCATTTGGTGAAAGGTGATGATCGAGGTTATCCTTGGGAAAAAGATCGGAAACAAGACGAGGAATTGCCAGCTTCTCCCTACAAGAACAACTTCGGAGGCGAGGATTCAGTCAGTGCCCCCAAACTGATGGACATCGAGCGCCAGCAATGGGGCATGGTAATCGACCTCGGCACTTGCGTGGGTTGTAACGCCTGTGTGGTGGCATGTCAGAGTGAGAATAATATTCCGATTGTTGGTAAACATCAGGTGGCTATCGGCCGCGAGATGTCTTGGATCAACATTCATCGTTATTTCTCCGGCGACGAGCACAACCCGCAGGTCACGTATCAAGGCGTTGCCTGCCAGCACTGTGAGGATGCACCGTGCGAGAGCGTGTGTCCGGTCAACGCAACGGTTCACGACGAGGAGGGGTTGAACCTCATGGCATACAACCGCTGCGTTGGTACCCGTTACTGCTCCAACAACTGCCCTTACAAGGTGCGCCGTTTCAACTATTACGACTACAACCGCCGTCCGATGGGAGTTGAGGATGGCGAGCGCAAGCCTGGCAAGTTCTTCAATGACGACAACGATTTGAATAACAGTCCGCTGCATCCTGGGAACAAGAGTTCGAATGGGGAGTGGGAGTTGATTCGTTGGTACAAGGATCCGTCGCGCGGCAGTGTTCCCGGGTTGGACGATGGGAAGAAGGAGAACGGTGAGTTCGATCCGGAATGGGACTTAATCAAGCTCTCCAAGAATCCGAATGTGTCTGTTCGGATGCGTGGTGTCATGGAGAAATGCACCTACTGTGTTCAGCGAATTCAGAGTGCGAAGATCGAGCATAAAGCCAAAGTCAGGGATACAGTCGCGAATCTGGAACCTGAGAAAAAAATCTCCACACTGGACGTGCCTGATGGAACCATCGTTACTGCCTGTGAGCAGGCTTGCCCAGCCAACAGCATCACCTTCGGTGACATCTCTGATCCTAAGACCGAAGTTTATCGACTGAAACGTCAGAACCGAAACTATTCGGTGCTTGGTTTTCTTGACACCCGGCCGCGTACGACCTACTTGGCCAAGCTTCGGAATCCTAATGCATCAATGCCGGACTATTTTGATATGCCGAACACCGTGACGGAGTATAACGATAAAAACCACGGTGATGTTTTTAAGAGGAAAGAGGGCAAGACGAACGGGAAGGAGTCCAAGCACTGATGGCTCACGATGTAGTTCCATCTTCTGTTAAAATCGCTCCTCCTCCGGTAGAACTGGAGCGACCGCCGTTAGTGGAGAATAATCATTCCATTGGCTGGATTTCCGATACTGTTGCCGGTGTTATCGAAGACAAAACCCCTGGCTGGTGGAAGTTGGCTATTAGCCTGAGTTTGTTTGTCTCCCTTGGCCTGCCGATTGGTTTGATTTACTTGATTTCCACCGGTGTTGGTGTCTGGGGATTGAATCATCCTGTCGCTTGGGGGTGGGCGATTGTGAATTTCGTATGGTGGATCGGTATTGGCCACGCTGGGACGCTGATTTCGGCTATTTTGTTTTTGCTAAGGCAGAAATGGAGAACATCCATCAATCGCGCCTCCGAGGCTATGACTATTTTCGCGGTGATGTGTGCTGGCATTTTCCCGGGAGTTCACGTCGGCCGTATTTGGTTTGACTGGTGGCTGTTTCCAATACCAAACGCCAACTCAATCTGGCCTCAATTTCGGTCCCCTTTGCTGTGGGATGTATTCGCAGTCTCTACGTATTTTACCGTATCGGTCTTGTTCTGGTACATGGGCCTGATTCCCGACCTGGCTACGATGCGGGATCGGTTTCGAAAGGTTGCCGGTAAGGTGACTGAGCCTGCCGCCCGGTTGCGCAACAAGGTTGCCCAGTTCCTATACGGGGCATTTTCACTGGGCTGGACCGGGTCTAATCGGCACTGGAGCAACTACGAAAAAGCCTATCTCTTGCTCGCCGGTCTCTCAACGCCGCTTGTATTGTCGGTACACTCCATTGTGTCGTTCGACTTCGCTGTGTCGCAGTTGCCGGGATGGCACACGACCATTTTTCCTCCCTACTTTGTGGCGGGAGCTGTGTTCGGAGGCTTCGCGATGGTGATGACGCTGATGATTCCGTTGGTCTCCCTGTACAGGTTGAATGAGATTGTGACCATTCGCCACCTGGAGGTCATGTCCAAGGTCATTTTGGTGACTGGTTCTATCGTTGGTTATGCTTATGCCATGGAGTTCTTCATCGCTTACTACGGTGGTAATCCCTATGAGTTGTACGCGTTCAAGAACCGTGCCTTTGGTGACATGAACTGGTCCTATTGGTGGATGATCAGTTGCAATGTGCTGGCTCCGCAGTTTTTCTGGTTTAAATGGTGTCGGACGACACCCTGGTTCATCTGGGTCATTTGTGGATTTGTAAATATCGGAATGTGGATGGAGCGATTTGTCATTGTGGTCACATCTCTACACAATGATTTCATGCCGGGTAACTGGGGTTACTACTCACCGACGTGGGTGGATATGATAACTTATTTCGGTACGTTTGGATTTTTCATGACATTGTTCCTGCTGTTCTGCCGGTTCCTGCCGTTGATCGCCATATCGGAGGTCAAGGGAGTTACAGTACAGGCAGATCCGCATCATCCACTTGGAGGAGCTAAACACTGATGGAATCTTTGGACGACTACCAGATACCGTACGGTTTGATGGCCGAGTTTGACACACCGGCTGGTGTCATGCATGCCGCCGAGAAGGTACGGGATGAGGGCTTTACAAGGTGGGATGTTCACACGCCTTTTCCGGTGCATGGAATGGACGATGCGATGGGCCTGAAAAATTCCCCAGTGGGCTGGTTTACGTTTGTGTGCGGTTTGTGCGGGTTCTTTGGTGGAATGCTGATGATCTGGTACATGAATGCATATGACTATGGGATTCCAGTGGGCGGCAAGCCGAACTTTAGCCCGTTCGGATCCTTTCCTGTCGCCTACGAGATGACTATTCTTTTTGGTGCCTTTGGTTCGTTGTTAGGCATGTTGTATCTGAACCGCCTCCCGAGGCTCCATCATCCGCTTCTTAAAAACATGCGATTTGCGGATGTCACCCACGATAAGTTTTTCGTAGTAATCGAGGCGGATGACCCGAAATACGACGAAGAGGAAACACGCAAATTGCTAAAAAAGAGCGGCAGCAAGCATATTGAGCTGGTAAACGAATAATGCGCTATTTCATCACAGGATTTGCAGTTATTGTTTGTCTGGTCATTGCCACAGCCGGATTTCGGGATTCGCTTACGCGCAACCGGCCGATTGAGATTTTCCCCGACATGGACCGACAGGCCAGGGTGAGACCGCAGGCGCCTAATCTTTTCGACGAAGATTTCGGGGCTGGCGATGGACGGGGATCAAGGTTGCCAGTGGCGGGTACGGTTGTCCGTGGTGCCCCTATAGATAATTCATCGGTTAACACGGGCCGAAAAGAGGGTGCCGATGAATGGGTTAAAGTTAATCCACTCGAAGTTAATCAAAAAACACTTAAACGCGGCCAGGAAAGGTATAACATTTACTGTGCTCCCTGCCACGGGAAGGCGGGTGATGGTAACGGGATCACTTCTCAGTATAACCTTGTTGCCGCTGATTTGCATCAGCATAGGTTGGTTCAAATAGAAGATGGATATCTTTTTGATGTTTTAAAGAATGGATACAATTTAACCACAAACTCAGTTGGAATAGCTTCTTATAGGATGCCTGCTTATGATTCCAAGATGAATAATGAGGATTTGTGGCATGTGATCAGTTACGTCCGTGCTCTGCAGTTTAGCCAACTGCCGGAAGTGAAGAAAGAAGGCGAGTAATAGTTAGGTTTTATCGTTTAATGACTGCTAAGAAAAAAGCCAGTGCCAAGAAGGCAGAACCGGAAACCGGGCTTCCCGCGTGGGTTAAGCTTCCGTTGGCTTTAATCCTAATTGGGGCAGTGATTGCTATTGTGGGTATCTTGATGGGCGAAAAGACGCACTTAGCACATGCTTGGCTGGTTTCCTTTATGTTCTACCTGAGCATCTGCCTCGGTGGATTCTTTCTCGTGCTTTTACACTACCTCCTGGACACCCACTGGATTGTGCCAATTAGAAGAATCGCAGAGCATTTGGCCTGTTTATTGCCGTTGTTGGCCGTGTTCTTTGTTCCGATTGCACTATTCTCGGGAAGCGAGTTTGTGACTATTTCTGCTGGCGCAAAAGCGAGTGAGCACGAGAAAAACAACAACGCACTTAAAGCTGATAAAAAAGCGGCCGAGGTGCACGGGGAAAAGGTGGAGTACAAAGAAGGCGAGTCAGACCACGCTGCTCATGGTCCTGATAGTCCGCGTGCTTTTTATTCGTGGATGCAATCGGAAAAGGAATACTATGCATCCGTACCCAATGAAACACACGACCATGCCTGGCGTGCGAAGAGGGGTTATTTAAGCACTGGCTTTTGGCACATTAGATGGGTGCTCTGTTTTGTGATTTGGGGCGTGTTTACTTGGTTGATGCGCAAGCATTCATTGGCACAGGATTCGGACGGTGATGCCAAGTGGACCGGATACAACCGCAAACTGGCAGCTGCTGGGATTTTTGTATTTGCGGCTACGTTGACGATTGGTGCGATTGACTGGATGAAAGGATTGGAGCACCAATGGTTTTCCACCATGTATGGTGTGTATTATTTTGCGGGAAGTGTCTGGGTGTCTCTGATTACCATTTACGTCATTGCATTACGGTTGAAAACCCATGGCCCGCTCAAGGATGTGGTGCAGAAAAAAACGCTCAAGGACATCGCGACGCTGTTCTTTGCTTTCACGGTTTTTTATGCATACATCCATTTTTCTCAATATTTTCTTATTTGGAACGCCTCGATCCCGGAGGAAACTTTTTGGTACGTGAAAAGAGAGCAGGGACCATGGTGGTGGGTGGGTATGTTGATTATCTTTGGTCATTTCTTTGTTCCGTTCCTAGCCTTGCTGAGGCAGGACGTAAAGGTCAGATCGGAAGTGATGATCACGGTGGCTGTTCTTGCCTGGTTCATTCATTTCTGTGACATGAGCTACAATATCATGCCGCTGATTCACGAATCTTCTGGGTGGATGGAGTTGATATGGATTGATCTTGGTTGCTTGTTATTGATGGGCGGTTGTTTGTCGATTGCGTTCCTTTACTTTTTCAAGAAGCACCCTCCCTATCCGCAGAGGGATCCACGAATCGCCGAAACGATGGGGGTTTACGTTAAACTACATTCTGAAGCCAAGGTGGTAGGCAAATAATGAGCGACGAATATTTCAATCACGACGGCGAAGGGTCCAGTTTTTTTAGCCTTATTCTTCTGGCTGTGTTTTTGTTGGGAGGCTTTGTGGTGGCCCGTGTCTATGAGCCAGGGCAAGCCATTGGTGCGGATGCTGCAAAGGCGCGTTTGGCTAAGCGCGAAAAAATTGAAGCCGCCTCGGCCTCCAAGTTGGCGGGAATTGAAGAGGCAATAACAAAGATTGCCGGACTAAGCAAAGACGAGTCCAGCGAGAAATTGATCGAGCGGAGCATTGCCAAGGACGGTAAATATGAAGCACCCAAGACGGTGGACTTTTCAGGGGTTGACCTGACTGACCCGGCCCTGATCGCCAAGGGCAAGGTTTTGTTTATGACCAAGACCTGTTTCACTTGTCATTCAGTGGATCCCGCCATGCCTGCGCCAGCCGGCATGGCCTTGAAGGCACCGCAATTTATCGGCGACTTTTGGGGCAAGGAACGCGAAGTGCACATCGGGTATTTGGGGCCAATAAAGAAGGTCGTGATGAACGAGGAGTACTTCATTGAGTCGGTGACCGATCCCATGGCCAAAGTGCTGAAAGGCGCGTTGGCCCCGATGATCCTTGCGCCGGGCTTGGTGAACAATGATGAAATTTTGGCCCTGATGGCCTACGTGAAGTCCCATAGCAAATAGATGAGCAGCAAACCCAAAGAGGGCGAGGCAAAGCAAGATCCGCGCGAAGCGGTGGATCGATCCTGCCGAGGCCCGGTGTTGTTTCTGGCTTTCAGCGCCGTCGCTTGGTTGCTGGTGTACAGCCTGTTTGCGCTGCTTGCTGGCGTCAAAGTGCACGCTTCCGGCATGATGGCCGACAGCGCTTGGCTAACTTATGGCCGCATCCACCCCGCCTCGCAGTTGGCGCTGCAGTTTGGCTTCTTGGTGCAACTCGGCTTGGCCGTCTCGGCTTGGATTCTCAGTCATCGCGGTAAGACTGTCCTTGTTGATGGTGGTTACTTGATCTTCGGCGGAATGCTCTGGAATGCGGGGGTCACGTTGGGTTTCCTGGGCATCCTGGCCGGCAACGCTAGCGGGCTGGAGGGGTTACAGATGCCGGGCAAGGTGTTGCCGCTGCTGTTTTTCGGGTTCGCGCTCGTGGGCCTGAGCCTGGTGCAGACGAACAATCGGCGTACCGACGAGGAGATGAGCCCGGCGCAGTGGTTCCTATTCGCCGCCACGCTTTGGCTGCCGTGGGTGCTTGGCGGTTCGTATTTGCTGATTCATTTCTTCCATGCCAAGGGGGTGGTGGCCAACATCGTCGATTGGTGGTTCATACAGAATTTCGCCAAGGTGTACCTGACGTTCGTCGGTCTGGGCACGCTGTTCCACTTTTTGTCCGCTTTGAGTGGTCGTCAACTGGTGGGGCGCGGCTACGCACAGTTCGCGTTCTGGATGCTGCTGCTGTTTGGCTCGGTCGGCGGCGTGAGCCCGGGCGCACCGGTGCCGGCTTGGCTGCCGGCGTTGAGCACGGTGACGGCTGTCTTTTATTTCTTCGGCGTGATCGCGGCGTGGGTGAGCCTCAAGCGCACAATTAACGGCGCTTCCGCCGTGAATGACGCCGACAGCTTGGCCTACAACTTGATGCGCTTGGCCGCTCTGCTTTTCATCTCGATCAGTGTCGTGAATGTGATTTTTGCGTTCCCAGGACCGGGAAGCGCAGCGGAGTTCACGACATACGGCCCGGCTATGGAGTTGCTTTTCAACTTCGGCTTCGTGGGGCTAACGCTGATCGCTGCTCTCTATCATATTTTCCCGCGCCTAGTCGGGATGGACTTCTCCCCGAAAATGACGAGGGTTCAAACCGCAGCTATCGTCCTCGGTTTGTTTGGGGCCACACTACCGACTGCCCTGGGTGGTTTGATGTCCGGCGACGCGGTGCTGGGCTCCGGGGTTTACTTCGCCAGCTTGGGCGACATTTTCCTGCTCGCGGGAAGCTTGATTTTGTTCCTGAACTTTTTTGGAGCTATCCTGTTCGCGGTGAAAAGCTGCGACTGCCTTGCCAGTTTTTGTGGCACCGGTAAAACAAAGGAGGCCAGCGCATGACGATTGGATTGAGTTTTTTATTGGGCCTCTTGGCCAGTTCGGTTTCTTACTTCATGCTCGGCCTGTGGTGGCCCGTTGCCGTGGTCGTGGGGCTCTTCGCATGGCTCGCTTTTGGCCTGCTCGACGTGAAGATGGACAGCACCTTCACCCTGCTGGGCGGGTTGCTCTTGATTTTCTGCGTGTCACTTTCCGCGATGGTCTTTCGCGCCAGCGACCAGTTGAGCGGGTTACAGTACGTTGATACTCAGGCCGTGGACGGTACCGAGTTTCGCTATCCCGTGCCGCTGCTCGGCAATGCCCGCTACGGTGAGGCGATTTACAAGGCCAACGGCTGCGCCGCATGCCACACCCAGCAAGTGACTCATGAGAGCGTTGTGCTGGACGTCAAGGCATTGGCCGGTGAGAAAAACCACGCCGCAGTGCAGGAGGCTATCAGCCGGTTTTACAAGGTGACCGGTCGTGAGGCGTCCGGTGGTGCAGCGCTTGGTTTGCCAGTTGGCGAATGGGAGACAGTGGTCAATGGTGCCAACGCTGCAGACGCATCAAAGGCTCGCAACTTCCTGTCTATTGCGGGTGCCTCGGTGGATGTTCAGGTGCGCTTTCGCGGTGAAGACCTGACACAGCACGATCTCCAGAACCCTCGCGGACGTGGCTGGGGCAAGCGTCGCTCCGTGGCGCAGGACTATCTGTTTGCCGAGCCGCCGATGCTCGGTTCGGTTCGCATCGGGCCGGACTTGGCCAACGTCGGAGCACGGCTCTCGCGCGAAGTGCTGATGCGCATTCTCCTGAACCCGAAAATCGTCAGGAAATACAGCAAAATGCCGCAGCACCGTTTCCTGTTTGAGAAGGTCGGCGAGGACGAGAAGGGCCAGCACATCATTCACGACGGGGAGAACACCTTCAAGCCCACCAAGGATGCCGAGGCATTGGTCGATTATTTGTTGAGCCTAAAAAGCGCGAACTACCCGTTGCCTGAGGCACCGATCAACCAGCCGTATACCTCCTCCATGCCGAAGCCGGTTTCGGCCCCTGCAGAGGCAGCAGATGCGGCCAAGGCCGGCAACAGCGGCAAGTAACCCAGCATTTCACGAGCAAAGATGGCGGCCAAAAAAACCAACGAAGAAACTGAAACAGCCAGCGCCAAAGTGGGCGGCCCGAAGCCGTGGGTGTTCGTTCTCATGGTGGTGGCTTTATACTGGGCCATCAATTATTTGGACGGCCATGGCGGCGGCTTCAACGCGAAGGTGTATGCGCCACACAAGGACGCTACCGCGGTGGCGAGCCTAAAGGTGCAAAAAACACCGGAGGAACAGGCGTTCGAGAGCGGTGCAAGAATTTATGGTGGCATTTGTGCAGCCTGTCACCAGCCGAACGGTAGAGGCAACGCCAACGCCGGTTATCCGCCGTTGGTCAATTCCGAGTGGGTGCTGAATGAGTCACCGAGTCGCGCCATCGCCATCGTCTCCAAGGGTCTTCAGGGCCCCATCGAGGTGGCCGGGCAAGTCTACAACAAGGTGGCAATGCCGTCACAGGGAGCCGCGTTGAGCGATGAGGACCTCGCCAATGTCATCAGCTACATTCGCCGTAACGGCGATTGGGGCGATGCGCACAACCTACCACTGGTGACCATCGAACAGGTCAAGGCTGTCCGCGAAACAATCGCCGATCGCTCCGCGGCGTGGACGGCTGACGAGTTGGTTCAACAATTCCCCGATAGCCAGTAGTCCCGCAACACACTTTTTGAATGGCGGCCAACGGGCCGCCTTTTTTTGTGCCGGGAGAACCGGCGCAAATGCGGCTTGGCTGTGATCTGTAATTCCGTTTCAATTGCTTCCAGCTGTTTGTGCAACGATTCACACAGGATGACTTCCCGTTATTTGTCCATCGACCTCGGCGCTGAGAGCGGCCGGGTGATGCTCGGCACGCTCGAGGACGGCCGCATCGCGCTCGAGGAGCTCTCCCGCTTCAGCAACACGCCGATCCGCGATGGCGAGCGGATGTACTGGAACATCCCGGCGCTGCTCGACGGCATCCGCGCCGGCTTGGCCAGTGCCGGTGCGCTTGGCCAAGTGATCACCAGCGTCAGCGCCGACGCGTGGGGCGTGGACTACGTGCTCCTCGATGCAGCCGGCGAGATCATCGAGCCGGTCTTTCACTACCGCGATCCGCGCACCGCCGAGGCCGAAAAAACCGTCCTCGCCAAGGTCGATTGGCCCACGCTGTTCGAGGAGACCGGTGTTCAGTACATGCTGCTCAACACCAGCATCCAGTTGTGTGCTGAGCCGCCCGCTCGCTTGGCCAAGTCCGCCCAACTGCTAACGATCGCCGACGCGATCAACTACCTGCTTAGCGGCATCGGTAAAATTGAGATGTCGATGGCCAGCACCACCCAGCTTTACAACCCACGACAGGCCAAGTGGAGCGAACGCCTCATCGACGCGCTGGGGCTACCCAACGCCATTTTCCCCGAGGTCGCTGCGCCCGCGACAACGCTTGGCCCGCTCAAGCCCGGCTTGGCCGCCGAGACTGGCTTGGGCAAGCTTAACGTCGTTGCGTCGCTTTCGCACGACACCGCCTGCGCGGTCGCCGCGTGCCCGGCGGAGGACGAGCGCTGGGCCTACATCAGCTCCGGCACCTGGTCGCTGATGGGGCTGGAGATTCCCGAGCCGATCATCACCGACGCCTGCCGTGAACTGAACTTCACCAACGAGATTGGCTACGGCGGCTCCATCCGGTTGCTTAAAAATATCATCGGACTTTGGCTTGTGCAGGAATGCCGTCGTGCCTGGGCCGCGCAGGGTAACGAGTACAGCTACGCCGATTTGGCTGAGCAAGCCGACGCCGCCGAGCCGTATGTCTCCGTGCTCAACCCGTCCGACCCCCGCTTCCTCGCGCCGGATGACATGCCGCAACGCATCGCCGACACTTGCCGCGAAACTGGCCAACCAATCCCCTGGACGCCCGGGGCTGTAGTGCGCTGCGCGCTGGAAAGCCTCTCTCTGCTTTACGCGCGCACCCTCCGTGAGTCCGAGAAACTCGTTGGCTGGCGGGCCAACACGGTGCACGTCGTTGGCGGAGGCAGCCGCAACGAATTACTCAACCAGTTGACCGCGGATGCTGCGAACATCCGGGTTGTCGCCGGCCCGGCCGAGGCCACCGCTTCCGGCAACATCCTCGTGCAGGCAATCGCCGCCGGGGCCGTCAAGGATCTCGCCGAGGCTCGGAAAATCGTCCGCAATTCATTCGACACCAAAACCTTTGAACCGAACCCGTCTGAAGCCATCGAGGCGGCCCGAACCCGTTTCAACCAACTCTGAACCGATGCCAGACGATTCACTTCACCACTATCTCAGCCAGCAAGGCGCGCAGTTTGGCGGCGTCGCGGGCGAACAGGTCGCTCAAAACTACGGCGACACGAACGCCGAACACTTGGCGCTGATCGAGTCTGTCGCACTCGTCGATCTTTCCTTTCGCGGTTGTCTCGCCGTGCTGGGCGATGACCGAGTGAAGTTCATCAACGGTCAGGTCACCAATGAGGTCGCCGGGCTACAGTCGGGCCAGGGCTGCTACGCCGCGCTCGTCAATGCCAAGGCCAAGATGCAGGCCGACCTGCACGTGTACCGGCTCGACGACGAGTTGATCCTCGACTTCGAGCCGGGCCTGCTGGATGCCGTGAGCGAGCGACTCGAGAGCCACGTCGTCGCCGACCAAGTCGAACTCATCGACGCCTCGCCACACTTCGGTTTGCTCAGTTTGCAGGGGCCGAAGACGGCCGATGCGCTGGCGTCGCTTGGCTTGGCCTTGCCCGGGGAACCGTTCGCGCACGCCAAGTCGCCGCTCGACGGCTTGGGCGAAGTTTACGTCATGAACAACGGCAGATACGGCACCGCCGGTTGCGACCTGTACATTTCCACTGGGCACTTGGGCGAGGCCGCCGCGCGCTTGGCCAAGGCGGTCGAAGGGCAGGGAGGCCGCTTGGCCGGTTGGCAGGCCACCGAGATCGCGCGGGTCGAGGCAGGCATCCCGCGATTCGGCATCGACATGGACAACAAAACTCTGCCGCCCGAGGCTGGCCTCGAGACCCGAGCTATCAGTTACACGAAGGGCTGCTACATCGGGCAGGAAATTATCGCACGAATCCGCACCTACGGCCGCGTCAACCGAACCCTCGTTGGTTACCGATTGGAGGCCGACTTGGCCCCCGGAACTCAACTCACAGACGACTCCGGCAAGACGGTTGGCACGCTGACCAGTGTGATCGAGTCACCGCGGTTTGGCCCGATTGCCCTTGGCTTGGCCAAGCGCGGCAGTGAAACCTCCGGCCAAGTCTTGACCTTACGAGAGCCTGTCCAAGGCCAGGCCACCGTCGCCGAAATCCCTTTTCGCTGACCCGAAGCGCTTGGCTTATTCGCTGGGGGGATGGAGTTGTTTCTCGGAATGGGCGATGATGGCGCAGACGGCGGCATCGCCCGTGACGTTGGTCGTGGTTCGCAGCATGTCGAGGATACGGTCCACGCCGAGGATGAGGGCGATGCCTTCGCCGGGAATCCCCACGGCCTCGAGGATGATGACCAGCATGATGATCCCGGCCCCGGGTACAGCGGCGGTGCCGATGGAAGCCAGCACGGCGGTGATGACGATGGTGAGTTGGTCGCCCATGTCGAGCGACATGCCGGAGGCCTGGGCGATGAACACTGCCGCGACCGCTTGGTAAAGGGCCGTGCCGTCCATGTTGATGGTCGCGCCAAGCGGGAGGACGAACGAGGTCGTTTCCTTTGAGGTACCTAGTTTCTCTTTGCACTGGCGCATGGTGACCGGCAGCGTGGCTCCGCTCGAACTAGTGGAGAAGGCGAGCAGTTGTGCCGGTGCGATCGCCTTGAAGAATTGCGGAATCTTCAGCGGCGTTAATAGCTTAAGCAGCCCAAGGTAAACGATGGAGATGTGCAGCAGCAGCCCGATAATCACGGCGATGCAATAGTAGCCGAGCGCTCCGAGTACCGCCCCGATTTGCCCAAGGTCGGCTTGGCCGTCTTCGCCGATTGCGAGGCTGGTGATGGTTTTTGTAATGAGCGCGAAGACGCCGATGGGTGCCATGAGCATGATCATGTTCACCAGCTTGATGACCACCGCCTGCATGCCCTCGAACAGCGAGAGCACCGGCTTTCGATGCTCGCTGCTCACTTGCACCAACGAAATGCCGATGAGCAATGAAACGAAGACGAGTTGCAGCATGTTTCGGTTGCTCGATGCCGAGCCGAAAAAGTTGTCCGGCACCATGTCCACCAACGGCTGCAGCGGGCCGCGTTGGCGGGCGGCTTCGGTGCTGTCGCCCTTGGCCTTGTCGGCGGCGTTGGCTTGGAATTGTGCCTCGAGCTTGGCCTTGGTTGCTTCTGGGAGCTGGGCTCCGGGTTGGAGGACGTTGACCACCAGCAGGCCGATGGTCACGGCGACGGCGGTGGTGGCAATGTATAGGCCAATGGTTTTGCTGCCCATCCGGGACAGTTTCTTAAAATCGGACAGTGACGCCACGCCGGCGACGAGGGAGGTGAGCACCAGCGGCACGGCAATGAGCTTGAGCAGGTTCATGAAGATGTCGCCGAACGGGACAACCCAGTTCGTTGCAAACCCGGTCCATTGGAATTGCGCGGCGGCAATGCCGTAGACCAGTCCGAGGATCATCCCGAGGATGATCTGCCAGTGGAGTTTCCGGTACCATTTCATGCCTGAATGACCGGGAGGGTACGGGGGAAGCCGTAGAGAGAGAAGAACTTTAGGCGTCGTCGGCCGCTGGTTTGTCTTTGTTGGCGAGCTGTTTTTCCAGTTCGCGGACACGCTTGATCAACTCGGGGAGTTGTTGGGCGGCGATGAGTTGTCGTTTGGCTTGAAAATTGGGGATCGCGGGGAAGCCCATGTACTGCTTGCCGCCCTCGAGATTATTCAGCACCGTAGACTTGGCAGCGATCATGGCTTTCGGTCCGATTGTGGTGTGCCCGCGGATTCCCACTTGACCTCCGAGCATAGAGTATTCACCGATTTGGGCGCTGCCGCCGATACCATTTTGGGCGACGATAATGCAGTGTTTACCAATGACGACGTTGTGGGCTATCTGCACGAGGTTGTCGATCTTGGTGCCTTCGCCGATGAGGGTGTCACCGAGTGCGCCTCGATCAACAGTGCAGTTGGCCCCGATCTCCACGTCGTTCTCGATCACAACGCCGCCGACTTGCGGGATTTTGCGGTGATGATTCTGATCAAAAACATAGCCGTAGCCATCGGAGCCGATGACGGTGCCGGCATGAATGCGGACACGGTCGCCGATCCGGCACTGCGAGTAAATTGTGACGTTGGCAAACAGGCGCACCGATTGGCCAAGCACCGATTGATCGCCGACGGTGCAGTTGGCCTCGAGCACAGATTGGTCCCCGATGGCGGCACTTTCGCCGATGACGCAGTTCGGCCCGATGTGCACGGTATCGGCGACGTTGGCTGAATCGGCAATGATTGCGGTCGGGTGGATGCTGGGTGGAAATTCTTTCTCTGGAAAGAGCATCGGCAGCACACGGGCGAAGGCGATCCGGGCATTCTTCACGCGGATGACTGTCTTGGTCTCGGAGGCGAATTCTTCAGGGGCAAGGATGGCGCTCGCTTGGCTCTCCTCGGCCAAGCGGAAGTATTTTTCGTTCTCGGCGAAGGTGAGGTCGCCCGGCTTGGCCACGTCGGCTTGGGCAAAGCCGGCCAACTCGATGTTGCCGTCGCCAACGGCTTCTCCCCCGACTTGTTCGGCGATCTCGTTGGCGGTGAATTTCACAGGGACTCAGATGTTGCGCTCTTCGATGATGGCGTTGTTTTCCCCAAGGACGATTATGCGAGGTTTGTGGCTCGGCGCGGACTTCTCGTCGAGCAGGGCAAAGACCATGATGGTCAATCGGTCGCCCGCTTGGCCAAGGTGGGCGGTGGCACCGTTAAGGACGATGTTGCCGGAGCCGCGTTTTCCGGGGATCGCGTAGGTCTCGAACCGTTTACCGTTGGCCATGTTGCCGCAGACAACGCGCTCGAACGGGAGAAGTCGCACCTTGGCCATCAAGTCATGGTCAATGGTGAGGCTGCCTTCGTATTCCACGTTGGCATCGGTCACCAACGCCCTATGTAATTTTCCCTTGAGCAGTTGAATCTGCATGGTCATCTATAACTTGGTTCACAAGCCACCGTTGACTTGTCGCACGGCACCCACTATAAATCGCGTCCGCCCTGAGGCAAACATCTTTCAATAAATCAGTTCGCTTAACCTAAAATCATGAGCAGAAAAATTCGTTACGGAATGGTCGGTGGCGGTCGCGGCGCATTCATCGGCGGGGTGCACCGCATCGCCGCAAACATGGATGGCCAGATCGAGTTGGTGTGCGGCGCGTTTTCGTCCAGCCCCAGCAAATCCAAGGCCAGCGGCAAGGACTTCTTCCTTCCGGCCCGGCGCTGCTACGGAACGTTTGAGGAGATGATTGCCAGGGAGGCCGCACTACCGGCGGAGGAGCGTATGGATTTCGTGTCCATCGTCACGCCTAACCACATGCATTTTCTGCCTGCCAAGATGGCGTTGGAAAATGGCTTTCACGTGTTGAGCGACAAGCCGGCGACGTTCAACCTCAAGGAAGCCAAGGCCATCGAAAAGTTGGTGAAAAAATCCCGCTGCCTTTACGGCCTCACGCACAACTACACCGGTTACCCACTCGTGAAGGAGGCGCGCGACATGGTTGCCTCCGGTAAACTGGGTAAAATCCGCAAGGTTGTCGTCGAGTACCCACAGGGCTGGCTCGCCACTCGGCTGGAAACGACCGGCCAGAAACAGGCCGGCTGGCGTACTGACCCCAAGCGGAGCGGTGCCGCTGGCTGCATCGGCGACATCGGCACGCACGCTGAGAACCTGGCTGAGTACATCACCGGCCTGAAAATAAAGGAACTCGCCGCTGATCTGACGGCTTTCGTCAGCGGCCGCAAACTCGATGACGACGGCAACGTTCTGCTGCGATTTACCGGGGGCGCGAAGGGCGTGCTGCACAGTTCACAGATTTCCGTGGGCGAGGAAAACAACCTCAACATTCGGGTGTATGGTGAGCGCGGTGGACTCGAGTGGCACCAGAACGAGCCGAACACCATGCTTCTCAAGTGGCCCGACCAGCCGATGCAGGTTTACCGCACCGCCAACGGCTACCTCGGCGCTGCCGCTGCCAACGCCGCCCGCACCCCGCCGTCGCATCCCGAGGGCTACCTCGAGGCGTTCGCGAATATTTACCTCAACTTCGCCAACCACATCCGCGCCAAGCTCGATCGACGCAAGCTGGCCAAGGACGACCCCGCGCTAGACTACCCGAAAATCAAGGATGGCATCCGGGGCATGGCCTTCATCGAGGCTGTCGTTAAGTCGTCCAAAAACAACGCCCGCTGGACCAAGCTGGGGTGAACTCGGTGGTGAGTGCCGCCGCTTGGCCAAGCGCTTGTTTGACATGGCAACCATTGGAGTAGGAATCATCGGCTGCGGCGGCATTGCGTTGCAGAATCATCTTCCGGGACTGGAACTCTGTCCGGACACAAGGCTGGTGGGGCTGTGTGACAATAGCGCCGAGGTACTCGAACGTGCCGTTCAGCAAACTGGCGTACGGGTGCACACGCAGGATTACAACGAACTCGTTCAACGCGACGATATTCACGCCGTCATCATCGCCACGCCGAACCTCACCCACGCGCGGATGGCGATTGCCGCCGCCAAAAATGGCAAGCACGTCCTCTGCGAAAAACCGCTTGGGATGAACCGGCTGGAGACGCTCGACATGTTCCGTTGCGCCAGCGAGAACAATGTCCGCCACATGACTGCGTTCACCTATCGCTTTGTGCCGGCGATGCGCTACATGAAACATCTCGTCGAGAACGGCGATATCGGTCAGCCGTATCACATCCGCACCTGCCGTCTTCAGGACTGGGGCGACCGCAGCATCGGCTGGCGGCAGCTTAGCCACATGGCCGGCTCGGGCGAACTGGGCGACATGCTTTCGCACAGGCTCGACTATGCGCATTTTCTCATTGGCGACATGAAACGCCTCACCGCCGATACACGCCGATTCATCGACGATAGGCAGGGGCTCGAGTCCGATCTCGAGGACTGGGTCACCGTGATCGCTGAGTTTGAAAACCAGGCAACCGGCGTGCTTGAGAGCAGCAAGTTGGCCACGGGTCGTGGTGAGGGTGCTCGAAGTCAGGATTATTGCGAGATCAACGGCAGCGAGGCAACGATGGTGTTCCAACTCGCAAACCCCAACCAATTTCAAATCGCGCGCAGAGGCCAGGCCGGCCTGGAGACAGTCGATATTCCCCGTGAGTTCCTCACTTGGCCGGGCAGCAGCCGAGATCCTTCGCAGGGCGATCCCGGCATCGCCTTTCGATGGGATCAGGATTTCGAGTTCATCGACGCCATTCAAAACCAGCGCGAGTGCAATCCGTCCTTCCTCCAGGGCGCACGTGTTCAATCCGTAATGGACCTTGCGCTCAAGGCGGCTGCCGAGAAAACCTGGTTCGACGTGGAGTACCCCGAGGGCTAGGTCATGCGACATCGGTTGGCCAAGCTGATTTGTCTGTTTGCGCTCGGCTTAACGGCTTTTGACCAAATGCGAGCCGCGGATCGTAGCTTGGCCAAGCCTTCGTACGATTCTTGCAACTGTTTCCAACCGTCAGCTAAGTTGAGTCTTAGCCGTTTTCTTTGCCTAGTGCGACCAAGTCTGCACCGACAACCATCTTACCCTCGCAGACTAACGAATGCACTAGACGAGTTTGGATAACTCGATCAGCTTCGACAAGCTCACCCCGTAGGCTAGTAACTCCAAGGTTTTGGAGCGCTCGTGCCACGAGAGGAAGGTGATGCTTATTTGCCGGATGGCCAGGAGCCGCCGAGGGCTTGGATCAGTCGGACGGTGGCGAGGAGGCGTTCGCTGGTGAGCGTGCTTTCGCGGGCGGC
>ENA-OREN01001602-OREN01001602.1-marine-metagenome-genome-assembly--contig:-NODE-1602-length-25830-cov-3.995030_pt1 | contig 25830 bp, 35 predicted proteins | sample MGYA00248624_ERZ508555 | MGnify/ENA primary metagenome ERZ508555 (study PRJEB26222, sample SAMN06267773) | marine metagenome | isolation source: Saanich Inlet, British Columbia, Canada | place...
AAGTTCAGGATCACCCTCTTGAATATGTCTATAAATATCTCTTAGATCAAAAGAACCAGCATGAGAACCAAGGTACCTTTCAATTGCTCTTGCCAATCTTCCAGTATATGCAGAGTCATCCTTGCCTCCAATTAAAGTTTCATCAGCATACTTTGTGGCAGAGCTTGCTGTAAGAACAAGTGTTCCTTGTGGGATAGCAGATTTACCTTTTCCTTCTACAAAAACACCAGATTTGCATGCCTCAATAATAACTGCTTTTTTTCTTGCTCTAAGTTTATTAAGACGTTTATACAACTCTTTTGGACTAAAAACTTTTTTACCAATTGATACTCCATGTGATCCACCGTGCCCATGAAAACTAAACAAAAAATAACTGTCAGTAAGTACTTCTGCTTGGAGCCTAGTTAATTCTTCTCTGACATTTTCTCTTGTCGCGCCAGCACCTGTAAGGCTTGTAACAATATAACCTCTTTGCCCAAGTAGGTCACTGAGTCTTTTTACATCACCTTCAGAAGCTCCAATGTTATCGCTACCAGCACCAACAAGTAGTGCATAATTCTTAGCTTCCCCTAAACTAACTCTGTACCCAACATCACAAAGTCTAACTCTATCATCCTCATGAAGCCTATACTGAATCTCAGGTTGAATCCTTCGACCATTTAATGTAGTTCCATTTTTACTTCTAAGGTCTTGAAGGTAAAAATTCCCAGCATTATCTTGAATAATTCCTGCATGATTGCCTGAAACTAGCTTACTCCCCTCGACAACAATTCTTGTTTCAAGTGAAGAATAAATTGCAGGAATTGGTCTATCAGAACGAAGCCATTCTCCTAGTGGTGAGTGACTTCTTCCAAGTTCAGTGTTCCCAGTAAGATTAATTACTTGATCTGTAAATTCTCTTCGTAAAGTCAGTTTATTAGTCATTTTATCACTCAATGGCTGCAAAAATAACTTGTTTTAAAAACCTTCATAAGCTAAAAATTCACTGGATTTTCAGACAAGCCATACTAGTTCAGAAAACCCAATCAACTTGCTTACTGTCTTTCTAATACCAAAAAACCCATATTCAATCGCCGAAACATTTTTAAGCAAAAACACGGCAAAGAAACTAAGGGGTGCAGACAACTAACAAGTTCTGCTGTGCATATCAAGATTATATTAACAAGTACGCGTTTAAATTTAAAGGGGACAAAAGGTGGCAAGTTTTATTCGAAAAATTCTCAAGGCTTTAGGGCTTGGATCTTTATTTGGTAGAAAAGATAATGTTAAATTAGGCCTTTACGGTCCACCAAACGGCGGAAAATCAACTTTAGCTAATCGAATAAGTAAAGATTGGCTTGGCGAAGAGATGTCAACAGTATCACACATTGCTCACGAAACTCGTGAAATTGTGATGAAAGAACAAATCAATATCACTAATGAAAAAGGTCAAGGTTTAACATTTTCCTTGGTAGATACTCCTGGGATCTCAACTAGAATCGATTATGAAGATTTTCTTAAGCGTGGAATGAAAAAATCACAAGCAAAAGCACGTGCTAAAGAAGCAACTAAAGGAGTTATTGATTCAATTAAGTGGCTTGATGACATGGACGCTGTTGTTGTAGTTCTAGACTCAACAAAAGACCCGTACAGTCAAGTTAACATTACAATCATTGGAAATTTGCAAGCTAGAAAAATCCCAGTACTTATTGTTGCAAACAAAGTTGATCTTAAACGCTCAAATATGGACTTAATTAAAGCTGCATTTCCACAATACGAAGTTGTTGGTATTTCTGCAAAATATGGTAAGAACATGAAAGATTTTTACGAAATCTTAATTGACTTTGCCGGGTAAAGTTTATATACAAAAAAATAACTATTGAAACATACAAAGAGGAATCTATATAATGGTTACATTTCAATTCGTCCCATATCACGACATGCAGCACTTGAGTTCAAGTAAACGAATTCAAAAGCTAATTAGTATTGTTAAAAATGAAAAAATCGTGGTAATGGAAGGTAGACTTCGTAAAGAAGAAGAAGCAGGCCTAATTGAAGAGACTATGAATTCTGTATCACGTGCTTTCCCAGGGATTGAAATTGGTGTGATTTATCCAGAAAGTGGAAAATTACAAGGTTTTGAAAAACTAAAAAATAATGTTGTTAATCTTCTTTTAGGTGACCGTCAGGGCTTCACAGTTGTCGGCCCAGCTAGTATTGTAAAAAAGATAGTGCGTAACCCAGGAAAATTAGAACTCTTCACAGAAGAAGCTAAGGGAAGTAAAACTACCAAAAGACGTCGTAAAAAATAATTTTTTATAATTTTTCAAGCAAATTCTCAAAAAAAAAACTTTGTAATTACTCTTCTGCTTACACAAATAATAAATACCCTTAACTCTTTTTCAGTTACATGCCTCACCAATGTGTAAGATGCGCTGAAATTTATCCTGATGGCGCAAAACAAATCTTGTCAGGATGTTCTTGTGGCGCAAGGCTCTTTATGTACATAAAGAAAAAACATCTTGAGGAAGGTAAAAAACTTCTAAACAATCTTTCAGACGGTGAAAAGAAACAAATTGAAGATGATATTTTTGAAATATCTCAAGTTAGGCAAAAAGACCACGCAGTTGATAGTGGCGACAAACCTGTTGTACTTGATTTCGAATCTATTCGTGTTATGAAACCAGGCTCTTACGAACTTGATCTCATAAAGATGTTCAAAAAGAATCCTTTGATCTTTAAACTAGAAGAAGGAAAGTATATGATTGATATTACTCAAGCTTTTGAGAACTCCGGCAAACACAAGTGATTACAAAACAAATAATTTAATCACTGCACTATCTTTTGAACTCCACCAATTCTTACCAGAATATTCAATAAACAAAGTATCCCCACGCTGGAACATTACATCATCACCAACATTTATTCTTCTTTGCTTCATCATACGTAATTTAAATACCTTGACTTTTGACCATTTAAGAGATTTCAAATTAAAAAATAATTTCCCATTGTTAATTTTAAACCCACTAACTAATTTACTTTCTAGCCACCATTTAAAATCATCTTGAAGATCAAAACGTTTTTTAGTATTGCCAATTTTAGCTTTCACATAAACTTCAAGGTCAGGAGACGTACTTTTATTTCGAGAATATTTTGGAAAAGAACTAATAATCTTATTCCAAAAAGAGATCCAATTAAGCTTAAATGGAAGGCTAAAAGTAATTTCCTTTTGTGAATGTAAATTTGGACTGCTTACTTCAATTAGAAAAGAGATAGTTTTATTTTCAAAAAAAGATAAATTTCCTCTTCTATATACAGCATCTTCTTCAAAACTAACCATCTTAAGATATAAGAAAACAAAATCAATTTATAATGATTTGCAAAATTTACAGTTTTTGAGACTATAACTTTTTCTTAGTTGCCTTATCAGAAATGATTGCTGAATTACCACTAGGATCGCTCACAATCAACTTTAATTTGTCACGGCCTAAGATTACGTTATTAATTTTTTTAATCATCTTACGTGCCTTTTTCTTAGCGTCACTGTCATCTTCACTTTCAGCTGCACTTTCAATGATTTTTTTAATCCTCTCAAGTACACCTTCAACGTTTGTAATGAATCCATTAGAGGCAGGACCAGACTCCATAGTAATGATTCTAGGGATTTTGAGAGTAGCTTCACTGCTTTTTACAACTTTAATACTCATATCATCTTCAGAATTGATTTCAAGAGTATATTGCATAGGTTGTTTTTTCTCAGATACTTCCAAATCATTTTTACGATAGCCACAACCGTTACAAAAGATACCAAACACAAATGTTTTACCAAAGTGAGGAACATCTATCTCTTCCTCGTGAAGTGTAGCTTTTTTCTCGCCACACATCATACACATTTGACCTGGTAATTCTGCCATAACAACCCTAAGACCAATTTCCTTTAAAAAGATTGCGAACGTAGTGAGCAATTCTCAATAAGTTCACTTATTGTAGGATTGCGAAGCAAAGCAAGCAATCATCAAAAACAGTTGTTTTTGTAAGATATCTCTTGGAAATAAAATAATATGAAAATCAGCAACATTTATAAATAAAATCTAGTAAATCATTTTAATTAAACTAAATGCGCCGGTAGTTTAGTGGTAGAATCCCGGCCTTCCATGTGAAGGCTAGGCATCTGTTATGCACTAGCTTTTCTGAAGCTAGCCGGTGACCTGGGTTCAAATCCCAGCCGGCGCACTCTTTTTTCTAAATAAACTTTAAATAAAACCCATTAAAATTTGCCAATATGACTTATCACATTGTAATTGCAGGTGCTGGTCCTTCTGCTTTAGCTTTTGCTTTAGGATTAAAAGAAGCAAGAGGCCAATACCAAGATGATATTGAAGTAACAATTCTTGAAAGAAATCATAGAGATTCTTTGCCTAGAAGATCACTATATACAATGCAAGATTTTCTTGATGAGTTAGGAGTAGATAACGCGCAAGCAGTTGCTATGACTGACAATCACCTTCCTGGTTTAGATGCATACGTTGAAGGAGAATATAATCCTGGCTTTAAATTAAAAATAGAAGACCCAAGGTACATGCCAATTTTACTAAACCAAGATGCATTTTTGGATTACTTAATTGATCAAGTTCCAGGCATGTAAGAATAAATTTTGAAGATGAAGTGACATCTGCTAGAAGACTTGATAGTGCAGGTAGACACCAAGTAACAACTAACCATGGACAGTACACAGCAGACTTATTAATTGACAACACAGGTTCAGGTAATTTTTTAGGAAGACTCCTTGGTTATGTAACAGATAATCCTTTAGTAGCACCACTTCAAGGTGGAGTTGTGTCAGGAGATTTTGACCCAAAAGCATGTTCAATGTTTTTTGGTGAAACTGTTGGTTGGCAAAGTTGGATGTCACCAATAGATGCAAACTCTGCGGATTTAGTTTATGCCTCGCCAATGACTTTATCAGATTTGCAAAAAGCAAAGTCTGAAATTGGTCAAAGAGTAGAAGCTTTAAGACAGTTTGCACAAAGCTGTCTTGGAACTAGTATGCAATTCACTGGCAGCACTTTTAACGACTTCTCAAGAATTCAGCCAGTAAGAACAGCACGCCAAGGTTTCACAACTATTGGAAATGGTTCAGGAATTGTTAACCCTTACCAAATAGATTCACTAAGACCAAATATGAGAGTTGCAACAATGCTTGCAAAACAAATAGTTCAAAATGGTATTGGAAAAGAAACTCTTCAAAGTGTAGAAAAATACGGTTTCTCTGATTTCATGTTTGATCGATGTAAGATGCTTGCTCTCACTAGATTTAGAATGGAACAAAGAACAAACGTTTCACAAAGAAGGTCATTTAAATTTTTTAATGGTTTATTAAGAGAATTAAATTTTGAAAATTCAGCTGAAATTGTCCTTGGTAGTCAAAGACCAACTGCAATAGAGTATGTAAGAATACTTGCAAGTGTGATTCCTAGGTTAAAAAGAGATAGGATTGAAACATTAGCAGATGTTTTAATGAAAGCTTGGTATATGACAAAAGAACCACGCTTCGCATAAATAACTCCGTCCAAAAGACAACAAAATCTTATATATCAAATACTCCTCAAAAAAGATCTTGTCCTTTCGCAGGGCCAAGGAAAAGGTTTGAGCTAGAAAATCCAGCTGGTTTTAGACTTCGGTCTGCGTAAAACCTGTCCTCCTAGATGCGAAAGGCAATACTTTCTTTTCAAATATTTTAAGCTAAATAATTGCAATTGATTAATGACAATCTCTATTTCTAAAAAAAGCTTTATTAAAGCGAAGCTCATTCTTCAGTAAATGTCAACTCCTAACAAATCAAAAACTACTAAAAATAAAACAAATAACAAGAGTATAGTTATCTTTAGTGCTCATTCTGATGATTTTGTAATAGGTGTTGGTGGTACAATTGCTTTTTACAAAGAAAAAGGCTACAAAGTTTACTGTTATGTTTTTTCATATGGCGAAAATTCTCATCCTTGGGTAGAAGGAAAAAAAGTACAAAATTTTAGAAGTCATGAAGCTTTTGAAGCTGCTAAGGTCCTTGGTTGTGATTGCAAATTTTTTGATTTAAAAGAATTAAACTTCACTCAAGATGCAAAAAAAACTAAATTAAAATCAAAACTCAAAAAAATAATAGAAAAAATAAATCCAGAGAAAATATTTACGCATTCCAGTGAAGACCCACACCCTGATCATCAAGCAGTTAATGATATCACGCTTGAACTTTATGACTCTTTAAAATCCAAACCTCAAATTCTTTCTTATTCAGTTTGGAACCCAGTAGAATTCAAAACTCGTCATCCTGCTTTAATTATTTCAATCAAAACTACTTTCAAATTGAAGATGGTAGCACTCCATAAATTCCCAAGCCAAAGATTCAATGCAATATATCCATTAATGTTTTTCATTTGGTTCAGAGCAATCAGAGATGGATGGATTATCAAATCCAGATTCGCCGAGAAATTTTATCTAATTCGCAAAGGTGACTAAAATGGATAATACAATACTTCAAGACATTTCCATTTTTGCAAAAGAAAAACCAAAACTGCTAATTGTTGCAGATAGATATCTTCCAAAAGTAGATGGTGTTCTTGGAACAGTAAATGAATTTATTAAAAAATCAAAAGATGATTTTGATATTAGTTTATTAGTTCCAAAATTTTCAACAGCTAAACTACAAGGCATTAAACCAATTACTCTAAAACTTACAAAAAAACTAAAAATTTTCGAATATCCACTCACAAAACTTTGTTTTAGCAATCTTAGAAAAACCAAAAAAGCAGTTAAAAATTCAGATATAATCTTTTTGCAAGAGTACGGTCCAAATTGCATTATGGCTTATTGGTACGCAAGACGTTACAAGAAAAAAATAGCTTTGTACATCCATAATACACCATGGGAGTTTAGTGCAGCTTATTTTAATCTTAGTCAAAGAATATTTACTTTAGTTACTAAAGCCTCAGAATTTGCAATGAACCGTATGGATTTAATTATAATCCCATACAAAGAGTACTTCAAAGAGTTAAGTGAGCATCATATTAAAACAAAAATAGAACTAACTAAGTTAGGAATCAATATAACTAAATTTTCTCCAACGCAAAACAAACAACAAGAAAGACAAAATCTCAATTTACCAATTCATAAAACAATTTTAACTTATGTGGGAAGATTTTCTAAAGAAAAAAATCTACAGTTAATAGCAAATGCTATGAAACATCTTGACTCAAAAAGTTTTCATTTGCTTTTAGTTGGTGATGGTGATAAAGAGATTAAAGAACTCTTCAAAACTTATGAAAATGTAACTATGACTGGTTTTGTAAATAACGTACAAGATTATCTAAAAGCTAGTGATATTTTCATAATGCCATCACGAACTGAAACAACTTCTTTAGCAACTCTTGAGGCGATGGCTTGTGCAGTACCAGTTCTTGCTACAAAAGTTGGGTTTATACAAAGCTATTTGAAAAGAGGCTACAATGGAGAATTTATTCCTAAAGAAGAACCAAAAATACTTGTAAAAAAGATTATGAAACTGGTTCAAAACCCTTCTTATTATCGTAAACTATCTTTGAACGCTAGAAACATGGTAGCTTACCAATTTTCTTGGGGACGTTCAATTAGTAAAATGAAAAAACTTCTAAAATCACTTATCTAAAAGATAAATTCTACAAAAAACAATAGCATGTATATACCCTATAAACCAAACACATATAATAAAACCAATATGAGCAAGACCAGGTAGTTTTTGAGGTGTAACAATGAGTACTTACGATTATGAAGATAAAAATTCAGACGAAGCTTTCATGGAAGGCTTTGAAGATGAGATGGAAGTAGATGAATGCGCAGAGTGCGGATCTGCTTTAAGAGAAGAAACTTTTCAAAAGACAATCGATGGTGATAGTCTTAGCTTTTGTACAACAGATTGCGCAAAAGATTACAAAGATACCATTTAATTTTTTTAATTCTTATTACTCTCTCTAGATATTAATTTTACTACAAAAAAGGGATTAAATTTAAAAATAATCTTCAAAAATAAAGGGTATGAACCTAGAAAATTTTTTGAATGATAAAGGCCTAATTAGAATTTCTTCTCTAAACCAAGTTATTTTCAGGAAATCAAAGTTCCTAGTTGACACAATGTATGCTGAAGATGATAAACTTGCAATTTATCCAATATTAAAAAAAAGGCATCTTGTACATGATTTACTCAACCTTTATGGTACCCATTGGAGATACACAACTGCAATTCCAGAATGGGAAGCTAACCTTGAAAGAAGAGAAGGAGATAGCCATGTTGTATTTAAAAATTTAAGAGAAGGAAAAAAAGATCAAAGACATGGGTTATTCGCTTTTACACAACAATATGTAAGAAGGTTTGGAAGTCTATGGGTTTTTGATTGTGATAGAGATAACGATGGATTAGAATTTCGTAACAACGCATTGGTTCCAATGTTTCAAGGTGACAATAGGGAATACAAACAAATGAAAAATAGAATAAAAAGTCAGCTCACTTAACCATATACTTCTCTGCAACTTCTACTTCGCCATCTATATCTTCTCTTGTCTGGCGCCTAATTGTATTACCACAACGCCTGCAATGCATAGCGTCAACTTCATGACCAACAAGTCCACATTTCTTACATTCTGTGTTATGCTTTTGTCCAGAGCTAACAATAACTTTCAAAAGTTTTCCTAGCTGCCATGGAATCATTGCAACACCTGTAAGTATCATTACTACTGTTATTGCGCGACCAAGTGGTGATAGTGGAGTTACATCACCATAACCTACTGTACTTAAAGTTACAATTGCAAAATAAAGTGCATGCCAAATAGTCCCAAACCCATCAGGCTGCGCAACACTTTCAACTGCCCAAATAAATCCAGCGAATACAAAGATGATTGTGAAGACTGTCAGAACAATTCTAATTATGATTAGTTCAGTATCAGTTAAGTAACCAAAGAGTGTCTTACGGCCTTTAAACGCTCTTTGAAACCGAAGTATCCGTAAAATTCTAAACAAACGTAGTATTCTAAAAATCCGAACAAAAGAAAGGTTCACAAAATTCACAAGTACTGGTATAATTGCAATCAAATCAATTAGTGAATACAAATTAAAGAAATGTTTAACCTTTTTTTGAGCAACCCACATCCTTAGGCCATATTCAATTATAAAAAAACTAACAAGTACAAGTTCTGAGTACCAAAAAAAGTTGTGCCAAGCCTCAGATACATTATGTGTATCAGCAATAAAAAAAGCGATCGCTAAAAAGTTCAATAAAAACATGGTTCCTTCAAACCATCTCCCATAAGAAGTTTCATAATTATCAATATGTTTAGAAAAAAATCTGTGCATTACATGTGATATCCCTTTCTCAGCATCATGAAGTAATTCTAAGTCAACATCATCTTCTTCTTTTTGCATTTTAGAAAGAACATGATGAGCCTTTCTACGCCTTATAGTAGGTTTAGTCTTAGGAATTTTATTCTTCTTTTTAGAATTACGTTTAACTGACCTAACCATTTACACCTACCTAAGTGAATATAACTGTTAAAGCATATTTAAAACTTCGTCAAAAGTTAAGAAGCAAAAATCTTTTAAATTAAGTATGATATACAATTTTATGGGAACAAGTAGTATTGATAATCACCTTATGAAGAAAAGTCATGTTGCGGGTTTTTTAAGTGGATTAGTTGACGGAGTAGCTACTTCTGTTTTCCCTACAAGCCATGGTTCTCAAGACTATACCTTGAAAGCTCAACAGATAGGATACGATTTAGGTAGTTCTGTTGTCCAAAAATCAATGTCTATAGCTGAAACAATACGTTTTGGTGTAGGAATTTTTGCACAAGATTATAGGCGCTAAGAAATAAAAACATCTAATTTTATAAACTGCAAATAATAAATCAGAAAAATGGGAATGTATGATGCTCTTGAAGGGGTGAAATATTTTGAACTTGCGATATCAGCAGTAGCAGCAGCAGCTTTAATAATTCCCATTGCAGTGACATACCTTAATAAACCTAATTCAGAAATAAGAGTACCAGAACCAAGTAGCTTAGAACTAAAATTAGACTCTGGAGATAGTTCAATTAACCAAGACTCCGGGCTCAATATTCAATACTAAACAATCAAGAAACTGTAAAACAAAGTTTTACTGGCTTAGAGACTTTTTGTTTCAAAGAATAATTCTTCGCACTTCTTTATCCGCGCCTTTGTAGAAACCAAGCGACGATTTGCCTCAGCACATAATCTTTCAATATAACCCTTAGTCAAACTGTTGTCAAGTACAGTTTCAATTCTACCAGTATCATTAAGTTCTAAGATTAAATTTTTCAAAGAGATCATTCCACTTTTCTTAAGTCCGTTAGTATGCAAAATAGAAAGCATTGAACTCGCAGCTTCAAAATTTTTACATTTGATATGCACAATAAAAGGTTCATACATAAATCGTAAAACCTCATCATCACCTAATCCACTCACAATTTCAAAAACCTTCAAAAAATCACAAGCATCATGGGTTTTATACACCCATTTGGCATCTCCTTTCTTAACTCCACTCATAAGAGTGATTCTTCCAGAGCATGAACTAGTTGTTTCATAGTCTCCACCTTCCTTATTCAACACATCCAAAAGATCTATGATGTCAGCATCAATGAACCCTTGGGGCGATTTATCTACATTTACACTAAAAGCCATATCATATCCAAATTATAATCTCTTTAAGAACTTAACGAAGAAAATGAACATTACTACAAATAAAAAAAGAATTAAAAATGAAATAAGAATTACTTGTTCTTATCATAAATCTCTTTAAGTTTTTCAGTCAAAGCTGGTTTTGGATTAAATCCAACAATTTCACCAACTTCTTTTCCACCTTTAAAGATTTTTAAGTTAGGGATCCCACGAATTCCAAATTCCTGTGAAATTTCAGGGTGGTCTTCTGTGCTTAGTTTTGCAAAAGTTAGTCCTTCGAATTGTTCGTCAGAACTTACTTCTTCAAGAACAGGCGCTAGAGCTTTACAAGGTCCACACCAACTAGCCCAAAAATCAACTAGAATAAATGCTCCATCTTCCTTTACAAGTTTGTTAAATTCTTCTGCATTAAGTGCTTTTACCATAATTATGTCCCTCTAAATTTATAGTAATACACCTAAATTCACGGTATATAAAGTTTGTGAACGCAGTGAGTAAATATTGAAAATTTTAATTTCCATAAACTTGTACATAGAACAATTAAAGCTTCAAACAATAATCCCAAGCTTCTCAAACTCTTTTTCTAATTCATCAATTTTAATCAAATGAATCCCTTGGATTCCAAGTGACTTTGCCATTTCAACATTTTTAAGACTATCATCAATAAAAATACAATCTGAAGCATCAGCTCCAAGTTCCATTAATACTTTATCAAAAAACTCGCGACCAGGTTTCTGGCAGCCAATTTCGCTTGAAAAAAACAATTTTCTAAAAAAATTCAAATTATAATTTGCTTGAATGTAATCTGTTTTAAATTTCATCTGATTTGATGCTATAACAACTTCGTACTTTGAAGACAATCGCCTGGCCAATTCAAAATTAACACTTAGTGGTAATTCTACAAGTGCTCGCATCATTTCATCACCTTTAATTCCAAAATCAGATTCCATCCCAGATAAAAAAGTAGAATAGTCACTAGAACAACTAGACATTTTTTCATATTTGGCAATTACTTTAGCAAGCTCATTAACATTAATTCCATACTTAGGACCTAAACGTTCAGCAGCATATCTAACATCACCTGGAGATAAAACACCTCCCCAATCAAACAATAAATATTTCACCATCAAAAATTAAAAGAAAAAACAATCTATAAACGTTATGAAATATAATCAGAAAATTAAGACAAAATATCCCTTAATAAGTCATTTACATATTTAAAGTTAGGATCACCAAGAAGTATCACGTCATAACCTTTTTTGAATGCTTCAAGCCTCTCATCAACGCGATCATTTAAGAATCCAATTGATAAAACTTCATCATGTTCAAGTCCAGCAGCCATTCCCAAATCGCCAAGTCCATCACCAAGAAGTATTACATTACTTCTTTTTTTTACTGATTCATAATACGAATGCTCTTTTACATTTGTTTCATTTTTATTCACAGACGTAATCATTGGCGTACTGTGCCCAATAGCTTTTCCATTTTCATCAAATTCAAAAAAGTTCGCAATCAGGTGTACATTCTTAGACATAAGCCCAGTTTGCTTCAATTTCATTTTGATTACATCTCCTTGCCCAGAAGATAAAATAAGAATAGGAATATTCTCTTCCATAAGACGCCTAAAAAACATTGCAATCCCATCACGCAGTTTCAATGTCTTATCTGTTACTAATCTCTTGATCATATCTTTACGCATTCCATACTTAACCAAGATTCCCCAATGTTTTTCCCACCACTCTTGCATTTTCTGATATTTTAGTTCAAAAGAAATCTTTGTATCAATTTCGATAGGATAATATTTTTCCTTAAGTGCTTTACTTTTACTCAGATATTCATCTCCTAAAAGGCCACTATCACGAATACGTTGATAACTAGAAACAAACCTATCTCCACTAACATACGCCTGAGTTAATGTCTTATCAAAGTCAGTCACAATATGTAGCGAACTTGCACCACTTTTTTTCAAAGCAGCAATTTTAGCTTCAAATTCAGAAGGCCTAGATATAATCACATTAGGATCCATAAAGAATAGCCTGAACATACTCTTGATAAAGCTTACTAATCATTTGCGAATATTTATGTCAGTATCTTTTAAAAGAGCAAGAAGAAAACAAAAGACTCATGATCTATCCAACAACTACAGTAGCTGACCCTGAATCCTCTGGGATGAAAATGCCTCGTCAAGCAACATTTCTTCATTATGGTTCAATAGATCAAACTGCCATTATTCGTGAACTTAAAGATGATCAAAGACACCCAATTGGGCCAACCTATCTAAGATTTATGACTCCAGATTTTCTTGGAGGAAGAATTGCAGGACTTTGGCATGGAACAACTTCAAAATTAACTGGTCTTTGGGAATATCAAGGAGACATATTAACTTGGAATGAAATAAGTGAACTTAGCCTCAGTACAAGTCATTCTGCAAGATATATGCAAGCAAGAAGGCAAACCCCACAAACACAAGAGATGGGTTTTGATCAAATACTAACAGTCCTATTCCCAGGTATGAATAAAGAAGAACTACTTGAAAAAAACCCAGGCCTTGACAGAATTAGTAGAGCTTCATATGGACATCAAAATGATGGAATTTATCCAATCTGTTTCCAAGGACAGTGGGGAAGAACTGATGAAAGAGGATTAACTTTAAAATTAATACATCCTAATGAAGCTGCAGATTACGAAATCATTGGATTAAAAAATAAACATAAAGGTAAAAGACCAGAAGAAGTAGTTACCCTATTTCAAGATGATTAATTATAATCAAAGACCAATTCCATAACATTCTTAAACACTAATCTTCCAAATTCCATCTATGACAATTAACAAACAAGATGTAACTTCAATCACAATTCTAGGCGCTGGCGCTTTTGGTTTTGCTATGGCGCACGTTCTTTCAAACAACAACCCAAACATCCATATAACACTTTTCGACATCCAAGAAGCAGCAATCAAACATATTCAAGATACAAAAGAACATTTATTTTTTCACAAAGGAATCAAATTACCTAGCAACGTATCAGCAACAACGAACTTAGACGAAGCAATAAATAACAAAGCTCCACAAATTATCCTCTTAGCAGTTCCTTCTAAATTTGCACGTTCAGCATTCAATAACCTTAATGGCAAAATTCCGCAAAACACTATCTTTCTTAACGTAGCAAAAGGCCTTGAACCAAAAACAAATAACAGTATTCAAGAAATCCTAAACCAAGAGTTAGGGCAAGACCAAAGCCCATACCACTACGCAACACTTTCTGGAGGTATGATCGCAAGTGAAGTCACAGCAAACGCACCACTAGGAGCCGACATTGCCTGCCAAGACATAAACGTAGCAAATCTTCTAAAAGAACTAACTCAAAATCAATTTCTTAAAATCAGAACCAGTACAGACACAGTAGGAACTCAATTAGCTGGAGCTCTAAAAAACGTAATCGCAATTGGTGCTGGAATAATAGATTCAAACCTTAAAGAAAGTTCCAAGTCAGGTTACATCTCTGCAATTAGTGTAGAAATGCAGCTTCTTGCAATCAAATTAGGCGCAAAACAAGAAACTTTCGAAGCAGGTTCATACGCTTGGTGGGGCGACTTGATGACAACTTGTTTTGGCGCTTCAAGAAACTTAGAATTTGGAAGACGCGTTGGTAAACCCCAAAACCAACAAACACCTGAAGATATTCTAAAACAAATGTATGAAGAAAAAAAATCTGTTGAAGGTTATAACACAATTAAAGCAGTATACGACTTACTAATAAAAAATCAAATACATGCACCAATCACAACAGCCCTTTACCAAACTCTTTTCGAAAACAAACCTACTGAAGAATTCATCAATAACTGTATGTAAGTAAAATGTCAAAAAAGCAAAAGATACAATCTAACGCACTTCAAGTTTTAGACATTCTTAAGCCTCTTGCTGGCAAAACCATGCTTGAAGAGTACAAACATCGTTCACCTTTTGAACTTCTCATCATGACTCTTTTATCAGCGCGTACCAAAGATTCAACAGTGATCCCAATTGCTCTAAACATTTTCCAAACCCATAACACACCAGAACATTTCCTAACCTTAACAGAACAGCAAATCCAAAACATGATTTATGGTATCGGCTTTCACAGAACAAAAGCAAAACACATCAAACAATTATCTCAAATACTAATCCAAAAATACAAATCCCAAGTACCAGGCACTATGGGTGAACTTCTAGAACTTCCAGGTGTTGGTCGTAAAACAGCATCTTGTATTCTTAGTTATGTTTTCAATGTCCCAGCAATAGCAGTAGACATCCATGTTCACAGAATTACAAACACAACTCGTCTAAACTGGATTAATACAAAAACTCCAGAGCAAAGCGAAACAGCTCTCAAACAACTTATTCCAAAACAAAGATGGAATCAAATCAATTCATTAATAGTTGATCACGGGCAACGTATTTGTCATCCAAGATCTCCAAACTGTAATGAATGTGCAATCACTAACTTTTGCAACTACAAAAAAAGCAAATCATCAAAGATTTAATTCTCTAACTTCATTTCCAAATCTTGCATACATTTCAATTAATTTATCAATACTTTTAGTGCGACTAACAACTTCTTCTACATCCCCATGGTAATTTCCTCTACTTAAACCATAAACATCACAGGTTTCTCCATTTACTTTAAGTGGCATAGGATTTCCTCGAAAAGAATACTCATTTACTCCTGCAGTAATAAAAACCCCTTTTAGAAGATCATCCACCCCTTCTGCAGCAATATAAATATTAAACCTATCTCCATGAACCCTTTTTTCTTTTCTTATAGGAGTCACAAATATCGTGGTATCAATCAAACTTGGTTTAGATAATCCAACATACAAAACTGACCCATTTCCTCTCTTAACAAAATATTTTCCTTGCTGACTCAAAGGACTATCAAATTCTTCCTCTCCTAAATCAGAATAACCACTTTCAACAAGCAAATCATTTAATTTTCTATAGTCTACTAAAGCTGCTTCTAACAATTTTTGATCTCTTTCAGCTCTTTGCCTTAGTCTTTGAGCCCTATCTTCTTCGCTTTCTTTTTTTCTTCCCACTTAAATCGCATTAAAGAGTTATTTTATAAAATTATTACATCATTTAGACTAACTAATCTAAATCAAATAATCATCTAAATCACCTAAACATTATTAAAAAAGATATACTTTTACAACACATGTCAAATTTTGAAGAAATGCTAGCAAAACAAATAGCTAAACTATCACCTAACCAGCCACCACCACGCCATACTTCTCAAGGCAACAACCTTACTTTAGATGATCTTCACGATTTAACAACACCTCCAACTCAAGCACAAACCTACACAACATTCAGACCAGATCAAGCAGCTAGAAGATATGCTGCTATGCCAGCAACTTCAAGCTCAACAACAACACTTCTAAATCTAAGATATTAGCTTTAATTCAAAATAAAGTCTAATCTCAAAAAATATGTCAGTGCCTTCTTATAATTAAACTAACTTGAATCTTTATGGTTATCGGTAGTTCTACACAGCCTTATGGCTTTAATCCTAATATTGGTTCAAGAGCAACTACTAGGTTAGCAAGACCAGTAAAATCTTTTGCAAGTGACAGTGGTGCAAAAAAAAAAGCACAACTTCTAAGAGATGGCGCAAAGTTACATGAAAGAGGAGACCCAGGAGCTAATCAAACTGGTGTTACGATTGCAAAAACTCTTGCTGCAATGTATAGCGCAACTGCAACAAGAATCTCTGTAGTTAGTTATGATCCCCCACAAATACAAGTCACAGAAAATGCAGGAATTGGTGCAGGAGGTGACATTGCTTATCTAATGACTAAAGACAGACATGCACTAGCAACTGGTTTAGAAAGGACAGTAGCAGATAGCCTTGCGCAAAGACAAGCAATTGGCGCTCAAGGTCAAGAAAATATGGGAAAGAACTATCCAAACAATTCAACATCAAATTATAATAGAAGAGGTTTTGCAACAACTGGGCCAAATCCAGGGAGATTAGTTAGTACTTATGCTTAGAAAATTTAATTATCAATCTTTTTTACGTCGAGCTTTGAGCATCTTTTGAATATCTAGAAAATGTCTACCTAAATGTTTTACAATTTTTTTTTGTTTATGACTTTTAAGCTGCAAGTTATCTAGATATTGTTTGTGTGGCATTTGCATAAGTGCAACAGAATGTTCAAGTGATAACTTTTGATGCAAAAACCCATTAATTTGTTCATACTTTTCATAAACAGTATTAAGTTTTCGATCAAAATGTTTTATGTTTGTAATAGCAGCGCTCATTCCATGAAACTCATCGTTAAGTAGTTTATTTGACAAATGAGCCATCTTTGAGCTATTTTCTCGTCCTTGCACATGCATTAGTTTCATATCAACTACAGCATTAGAGATAACAGATAACTTAGATGTATTCTGATCAGCAATCGCTAGAGCACCAAGTACTTTATGAAAGTCTGCAAGCTGTTTGTTTAGATATTTTTGTTCATGCATCCCAAGTCCAGAATAAAATTTATGACTCTTGTGATCTTTACTTCTAGCTCGCAAAGGTTTTACAAAATGTTCTTTCAAACCTTTAATATCTGAACTAATAGAACCAAAACTACGTAGTTCACGCCTAATACCTTGTACATCCATCAAAACACCTTAATTAAATTAAAAAAATACAAAGAAAATTACCTTATAAAACTTTGTTAAATAAGGAAAGAAAAAAAATTATAAAAAAATTAAGACATCATATATCCAATTGCTTCTTCGACTCTATTACCAATCCTTGGTGTATAACTAACAGAAACTAAGACAGTATCTTCAGCTGCAGCATAGGGACGAGACAATCTATTTTCACTATCCCTAAATTCTACTTGACCTGCATTTCCAAAAGAATCTCTAATAATCAATCTTGCAGCAGGACCATCTGCATTCTTCCAATCGTATCCATTTGGATTTCCTGGACTTGGAACTTTTAATCCTGTTTTACCAAGACGTCCAACTATACCAGGAATTTGACTTTTATCAACTTTAAAAACTCTATTTAATGTTACCATATTAACTATATGTTCCAAATACATCTTAAATAGTGTGGCAAAAACTGCGAGAATAAGTGGATTTATCGAAATATGTGTCTTATTTCCACAAATTGACTCCATTTGCAATTAAAAGTCATCTAGACTAATTAACAAAATCTTTATATACGACATACACCAAAAATCTCTTTTATAATTGAGAAAATAACGGGGTAATTAAAATGAGTTTATTTTGTGAAAAATGTTCATCAATCATGCGGCCTAAACTTAAAGGAAGCAAAAAAATTTTAGCATGTTCTTGTGGTTTTGAAAGAGAAACCAGTGGCGAGTCATTAGTTCTTAAAGAAGAAATGACTGGAAAAAAGAAAATAGTAGCTGTTAAAGAAGTAACAGAAATGATGCCTAAAGTAAGAATCAAATGTGACGACAACGATTGTGAAAATGATGTTGCTTTTTATTGGACACAACAAACAAGAGCAGCAGACGAACCTGAAACAAGATTCTTTAAATGTACAAAATGTAAACACACCTGGAGAGAATACTCATAAATTTTAAGTGAACGTTATGGTAGCAGAATTCAAAGAACTCTATGATACGATTGTAAATAGTGAAACCTTTCACTCTTGGTTTGCTAAAAACCCTAAAGTGCAACTCTCACACTTCTTTGCTCAAATTAATCAAAACTATATCCCAACATCTGCTTGGGATCTTGGTTTTTTTAACCCTGAAGATGAAAAGATAACTGTTTTCACACTAAATGAAGCAAATGAGATTATTCAAAAAAATACTGATGACGTTTTTAAACAAAAACAAGCAAAAGTTCACACACTTGATCCTAAAGAACTAGATAATTTCTTAGATTTTAAAGACTCAATTGTATATTGTCAAAAAGCAATTGAAGATAGCTTCCCAGGAATCGATTCATTAAGAGGCAGCGGCTTTGCAATTTTACAAACTTTGCAAGATGATACTAAAGAAGAGGAATCTCTTTTACCTACTTGGAACATTTCTTTTATCACAAAAAAACTTTCTTTTCTAAACATTAAACTCGAAGCAAGTAGTGGCAAACTAATCAGTACAAAAGAACATAGTATGATGAGCCCTAAGAAGTAAAGTATAAACAATGTCAACAAAGCAAAATAATCAAATAAAATACATTCTTTTCGATTTAGCAGACGTTATCATTGAAGGCCTCATTAAAATAGAATTTGAGATTGCTAAATTCACAGACGTTCCTGTTGACATCATCTCAAAAGCACTTCGTGGTCCAAAGCTAAGAGAATACTTTGAAGGTAAACTTTCTGAGTTTGAATATTGGAGATTAGTTATCGAAGAAGCAAAAATAGATCTGCCTTTTGAAAAGCTAGCAGATATTACTCGCAAAAAATTCAAAAAAGATATGCCAGGAACAAAAGATATTATCAAAAAACTCAAAAATAAAGGTTACAAATTAGCACTTTTATCAGATCACTCCAAAGAATGGATAGAATTCATCAAAGAACATCACGAAATTGAAGAACTTTTTGAAACAATAATATTTTCCTACGAAATTGGATCAACAAAATTAGAAGAAAAAAGTTTTCACAAAGCACTTTTAGAAGCTAACTTTGAACCAAAACAAACCCTTTTCATTGATGATAGCCTAAAAAATATTACAATTGCACAAAAAGTTGGCATCACAAAAACCCACCAGTTTTATGATTCCAAAAAACTTGAAGAATTCCTTATAGCGCAAAAGATATTATTATAATTTTTTTATTGTAATTTATTTAATTCTACCATAAATATTTCAGAATTTAAAGCTACATAAAACTTATGCCATGACAACTTACCAAACATTTCTAAGAACCTTTGATCAATGATACGTCTCCAACATACTGTTTCCTTAGCAAGTAACAATTACAAACCATATTACAAAGTAACAACACTCTCTTTCACGACAAGGGGGTGTCGGCGTGTAGACTATATCTTAGTGATAAAGAGTCTTTATATATCAGAAAACAAAACTTATTTTTGTTAAAATTGAGTTGTTCAAAAACAAACGTGGTGGTAATTTTTTTTGCAACTCACAAAAAAAAATGGTGTTAGGTGGTTAAGTAAAATGGGTAAAGTAAGTTATAAAGCACAAATGGCATGTCACAAGTTAGATCTTTTTTTAATAAAAGAAGAACTTAAAACAAATCTAAAAAATTCTCAGTAAACTAATAAACTTTATTTTTTTCTTTTCTTATTACACTAAGCAGCATAAATTAATATCACACTCTACTAAAAGTTCCAATTCTGTTTTTATGATAAGATACTGGAACAAATAATCCGCCATCATTTCTAACCCATCCTTCATCTTGATTAAGCAAAAAATCTACAATTCCATTCTCAAGAGCACCCTTTGCACGAATTACTGCAACAGCTGCTTCATCAAGCCCACCTCTAAATTGAGCATACAAATCATGTGTTTTTTCTTTAAATGGAAGTTCACTACAAGAGTCACAAACAGGGATATATCCAACTGACCCATTAGCTTCATCTTCTAAGTAAACAGTTTTATCAAAATATGGGGCAGCAACATGGCCAGAAAACAATTTTTCATGAGCTTTATTAGCATGCCCAAAATCCTCTTTGATAAATTCACCTAGCCCTAAACGTTGTAGGTGTGCCCTAGACCAAATTCTTTGTGAATGTATCGCGGCAGAACCACAAACTTGTTCTTCCACAAGGGCTTGACAAACAGGATCAACATTTATGTTAAAAGAAGTTGCTCTATAACTTGCCCTTACATGTGCAAAAGCTTCTTGACGAAAATCAAATTCTAATCCAGATGTTACTGTATACAAACCCTCACTTTTTGCCCATTGTAAAAATTCAAGAGTCTCAGCTGCAGCTAGTTCATCCAAACAAAAAAGGTTTTTTTCATCCATAGCAACTACCTTTAGTGGTAGATCTGTTCTCAAAGTTAGGCCTTGGTAATCAACTGTTCTTCCTCTAGATCTTGCAACTAAGTCTCTTGCAGCAATAAAATGTTCACGAATTTCTCCAGCTCGCATAGCACTTAAAGCTCTAATGGATCCCTCTCTTCCCCCATCAATAGAAATGTTTGCTCCGTCACGAGAATTTAATGCAGAGTTAACAGCTAAAAAACCAAACCCACTATAGTTTGCTCTTTTAAGTTCATTATAGACTCCTTTAGATTTCCCACCATTCATTGGCCCCTTAAAATCTACAACTTTCCCAAACAAATCTTGAATACGTATATTACTTAGAAAAATATTAACCATCTTACCACCAGCAACCACCAATCTGCTCTTAAAGTTTCGTTGCCCCCAATCCATAGATACAAACAATCAGAAACAAAAAGTCAAGATACAAAACAGTATTTTCAAAGTAACTATTATATACCATAACTTCCTAATTCATATTTAATATCCTAATAAATTGGCGGTGATGGTATAATGAAAATCTTTATTGACAGTGCAGACATTGACGAAATTAAACAAGCATACGAATGGGGAATAGCTGATGGTGTTACAACCAACCCAAGTCTCCTAAAAAAGGCTGTAACAAAACACAAAAAGAAAAACAAAAATCTCAATCTAAAAAATTACATTAATCAAATTCTAAAAATTGCCAAAGGTTCACCAGTATCACTTGAAGTTACAGAAACTAGTAAGACTGGCATGCTAAAACAAGCAAAAAATATTCATAAGTTATTCAAATCCCACAAAAATGTTTACATAAAAATTCCAATAAACCCTGCGTTTAAAGAATCTGACACGACCCACTTCGACGGCATCACAGTGATCAAACAACTAACTAAGCTCAAGATTAAAACTAATTGTACACTTATCTTTACTCCAGAGCAAGCTCTTTTAGCTGCAAAAGCTGGTGCAAGCTTTGTTTCTCCATTTGCTGGACGTATAGATGACTTCATCAGAGTAAGCAACAAACTCAAAGTGGACAAAACTGCTCATTATCCTGTTTGGGGCATGCAAAAAAAAGACAAGACTCTTCACGATAACGGAATTGTTTCAGGAATAGATTTAGTTGAGCAGTGTGTAACAATTCTCAAACATTACAACTTTAAAACACAAGTTCTTGCAGCGAGCCTAAGAAATACAAGGCAAGTTCGTGAATCTGCTATGGTTGGTAGTGACATTGCAACGCTTCCTTTCACTGTAATCAAAGAAATGCTAAAACATCAAAAGACATACGAAGGGATGAAAAACTTCACAAAAGATATTGTTCCAGAGTATGTTAAACTAACCAAATAAGGCAGATGACAACAAAAAAACAAACTCTTGGTCCAAATCAGAAAGCAATGCAATCCTTTACTGTAAAGTCTCTTCCAAACCTTGATACTGTAGTACTTGCAGCTTTAGAACTTTTTTCAAACAAAGCAACAAAACTATCAAAGCTAAAAATACCTTACAAACGTCCACTTGTTGTAGGTTCAGGTAACGCAATAGCTACTGGAAAAATAATCTTTGAAAAACATGACGCTATATATGCCACAGAAAGCACTGTAGAGGCTAAATTAAAATCAATCAAAGCAATTGATGGCGTTGTTCTTTTTTCAGCAAGTGGAGCAAAACACGCACCAATCATAGCAAAACTTGCAAAAAAATACAAAAAACCTGTAACACTGATTACAAATACAAAAAATTCAGATGCACTTAAAATCCTCAACTTAAAATCACAAGATCAAGAATATATATTTCCAAAGAACCGTGAGCCTTATACTTACAACACATCAACTTACATGGGTCCAATCATTTCCTATACCAAAGAAGATCCAAAATCTATTCTCAAATTCATCAAAAACAATATCACTTCATCCAAAATTACTAAACTTAAACCAAACAACCTCAAAAAGTACAAAAAGTTTTACATTCAAGTCCCCGAAGAGTTTGAAGGTATAATCAGACTTCTAAATGTAAAATTCATTGAACTTTTTGGAAGACAATTCTCCCGTGACATTGAAACTTTTCAAAATACTAAACATGCAACAACTGTTGTACCATCAAAAAAAGAACTTTTCATCTCTTTTGGACAAAAAAACAAAACATACGGACAAAAAGAGCACAGACTTCACATTCCTTTGCCAAAGCAAGCAAATTACGCAGCCATGATGGCTATCGCATATTATGTAATTGGACAAATTCAAAAGGCTCATCCACCTTACTTCAAAAAGAATATTCAAAATTACATGAAAGAGACCAGTAAAATATTCAACAAGAAAATGTCTTCAATAGTTGAATAATAATAGATCACAAACACCATGGCAAAACAAAAAAAGACCAACAATAAAACCCAAACAAAAGATTGTAGTTCTGATACTGTCACATTCATAATCATGGGTGGTGGTGGAGATTTATCTATTCGTAAACTAATTCCCGCAATTTACAATCTTTTAGAAAAAAAAACAATCACAAACTGTTCTGTTGTTCTTACAGCTAGATCACCACGTAAAGCTGCTCAAGTCCTAACAAAAGCAAAAAAATACATCAAAAAAGTGAAGGTTTCCACTTGGAACAAACTTGTAAGTTGCGCAATTTACCACCAGATGGATTTTTCTAACCCCGGCGATTACCAAAAACTAGACAAAGTCATCCAAAAGCAAGAAACTAAACTTAAACTCTGCGGCAATCGGATATTTTATCTGGCAACTATCCCTCAAAATTTCAATATTATCACTAAAAACTTAGCAAGAACCAAAACTATCCGTAATACTAAAACTCATTCATCTAAAGTGGTGTACGAAAAACCTTTTGGTGACAATTACAAATCTGCAAAATCAATTAACAAATCTCTCAAAAAACATTTTACAGAGAAGCAAGTCTATAGAGTAGACCATTACTTAGAAAAAGAATTAGTTTCAAACATTGGACTTTTACGTTTCACAAACCGTATTTTAGAACCACTTTTCTCTCATAAACATATTGAAAGTATCCAAATAATAATCAATGAAAAATTAGACGTCCAAAAACGTGGCAGATTCTACGACAACTATGGCGCACTTAAAGATGTAGTTCAAAATCACGCATTACAACTTTTAGCACTTACTTGTATGGGTGCACCAAAAAGACTCGATGGCGAACATATAAGAGCTTCAAAAGCAAAATTTCTAAAATCACTTATGATTAAAGATTTTTTTCTTGGACAATATGAAGGTTACAAAAACACGAAAGGGGTTACTAAAAATTCTAAAACAGAAACTTTTGCTGCTGTAAAACTAATTAGTAAAGAAAGACGTTGGGAGAACGTGCCTTTTTTTATCAAAACAGGAAAAGCTCTCAAAGAAAAAAGAACTCTTATACAAATAAAATTCAAACCAGTAAAATGTCTTTTAGATTACTGCCCTAGCGAAACTAATCATCTTACAATCAATATAGATCCAGTTGACAATATTCATTTTCATCTTAATAGTAAAGTTCCAAATTCACATCAAAAAGTAGCACCAGTAAAATTAAATTTTAGCCAAAAAGCAAATTTTAATATCAATACTCCTAAAGCTTACCAAATTCTTCTTGAAGATGTTATCAAAGGTGACCAATCTGTTTTCGTTCGCTCTGATGAAATTGAATTCGCTTGGAAAGTCATCGATAAAATTGAAGATTTAAGAAAAAAGCCAAACAAAAAATATCCACATCAAAATAAATTGTACACTTACAAAAAAGGAGCTAGTTCCCCAGAAGAACTAGGTGCCTGGAACAAAAAGCACAAAATTAAATGGACAGCATAAACTAAACATAATCATATCAAAAGAAGAAAATGGCAACTAAACAAACTAGATTCGTAATTGGATACATTGGTCTTGGTAAAATGGGCCTTAACATGGTTTTTAACCTAATAGACAATAAGCACACAGTTATAGCAAATAACCGTTCTAAAGAGCCAATTATTCGGGCTTGCAAAAAAGGTGCAATTACAGCCTACACAAATAAAGAACTTTTTGACAAACTAAAAATCACCTTAAAACGTAAATCTCAATCTAAAAAAATTATCTGGCTTATGCTTCCAGCAGGAAAAGTTACAGAAAATAAAATCAAAGAGATAGTTCCTCACTTAAAGCGTGGAGACATTATTATCGATGGTTCTAATTCTTTATACAAAGACGCACAGCGTAGATCCAAAGCTCTAAACAAGAAAGGAATCCACTTCATTGATGTAGGAGTCTCAGGAGGTCCTAATGGCGCAAGACACGATGCATGTATGATGGTTGGCGGCCCAAGTGGGACATACAAATATCTAGAACCACTTTTCAAATCCCTTTGTGTAAAAGGTGGAATTGAACATTTCAAAGGCGCAGGTGCTGGCCATTATGTGAAAATGGTACACAACGGAATAGAATATGGTATTATGGAGTCCATTGCTGAAGGCTTTGCAATACTCAATAAATCACCATTCAAACCAGACTTAGGCAAAGTAGCAGGGGTTTATCAACATGGATCAATTATCGAATCAAAACTTATGCAAAATCTTCTGCAAGCTTTTCAAAAACACAAAAATGATCTAAAAAGTATCCCTGGAGCTGCTGGCCAAGGTGGAAAAGCTGCAGGAAGAAGTGTCAAAGCAGAGGCAGATTGGACAATTGATGAAGCAAAACTTCTCAAAGTACATTACCATGCAATTGGCGGCGCAGTACATGAACGCGCAGAATCAAGAAAAAACCCAACATTTCGTGGTAAAATAATTAACGCTATAAGAAACCAGTTCGGTGGCCATTCCTTAAAAACAAAGAAGAAAAAATCGAGAAAAAAATTATAGATGAGCTCAACTATTATCTGAAAAAATTAGATGTAGATGAAAAAGTGCTAAAAGAAATAATCATAGCTAGGGTTAAAGAATTTGGATATGTTAAAGAAGATTGGCAGGAGCATTATGCTGTAGATAGGATAATTAATGGATTGAAAAGGGATAATGACAAAAAATTAGGAGTATGGTTTGTATTTTATGCTTATGTTAGAACCACTATAGGAATAATCATGGGTTATGCAAATTTAAAATTTTATAATCAACTTTTGACTGATTTAGAAGTTGATTATATCTACATTTTTATCAATGAGATTGTTGTTTATACTGGGATAATATTAGCAATAATTTTA